>Ga0207717_100042_pt1 | contig 114049 bp, 106 predicted proteins | sample TtanPargueraPR_2_FD_187745 | JGI IMG/M metagenome (GOLD analysis project Ga0207717, IMG submission 187745) | Aerobic enrichment media microbial communities from Bioluminiscent Bay, La Parguera, Puerto Rico - Tt and P2 (2) (SPAdes) | ecosystem: Environmental > Aquatic > Marine > Unclassified ...
TGAAAACCGTCGACGATTACTGGCCTCGACGTCTGTCCTGACCCGCCCTTAAAAAGTGGGATAGTAGCTCTGGAAAACGGGCCTGGACTGGTGCATGTCTCTTGACGTGGGGAGTCATATCAACGCCAGCCATAAGCGGCCGAAAAAACCGCCAGGTTTTTGAGGTCCAGCCGCCCGCACCGCGGGCGGCGATGCTTGATGGCCTTGTTATACGATCTCCGCGACATCGGCTTCACTTATTTGAATGGTTGGGTTTAGCTTTGAAACCAATTTTTTTACTAAACTTTTAGTCCTCGTATCCATTTTTGACCCGAGAACAATTTGCTTTACAAATACGTCGACGTAACTGGTGTCCGTTACGAAAACCCGTTCTTCCTCTTCGTATGCCCACGGCTCTAACTTGCAGGATAAAACATTCTTGGCTGTCTCGTGGCTGCCAAACCTTGTTGCATTTTGAACGTAGGATAGCCCTTCATATTTTACAGGTCTTATTTCATGCTTCTTGTCCACCTCCAAACCGATTGCAACTCCCCTATGGCTATCCGCGTAATGCGTCCACATTAGGGTGCTGTCTGAACGGCGGGAAAGTGAGCATATTCTGAGCCTTGTCTTTTCTCCCTTAATTTTATTAACCATGTGGCGATTAAGGGTGCCCTCATCGTAGGTATACAGCCCTTCCATAGGATCATTCAGATCAAAATAGGGAGCAGCATATACCCTATTGTTTAAGATGATATCTACAAAATTTTTAAAATTATCTAACGATCTATACTTAAAATGCATTGCTATCTATTCGTATAACGCCGCTCAGCACGCGCGGCTACGAAATGAAGGCGAAGCCGCAATGTAGTAGACGTCGCCGTGACTGGTCTGGTTATGTGGCATTGCTTGATCTCAGCGCCAAGATGCCAGCTATGACCATTACTAAACCGCTGGGCCCGAAAAAGGCACCATAACCAGACATACCTATAGCGGCTTGCCCACCAAGCAATAACGCGCAGATGCCTTCAACGACCGGGCGGATACCAAGGTTAAAAAATAGCAGGGGTAGCAGCGCGATAAACACCGGAGCGATAAAAAGTGGTAAGACGGCAATGCTATTAACTCCTACAAATGATTTGCTTGTTTCTTCCGTTTTTGACTCGCCGATTATGACGCCCGCCGCAGAGTCTAATGATATTTGAGTCCTTGTTTCCGTGCCTTGGTACAAAGGAGCAACAAGCAGCACTGTGAAACCGACTACGGCCAAAAAAATTGATGTGGCGAGAGCGATGGACTCGGGGCGATTGGCAAATAGTTTTGTTAATTGAGTGCGGCGGAACAAGGAAAAGCCAAAACCGATAACAATTAAAAGAGCGCCGCCGACAAATGCAATGCCAGAGCTCAGAAACAGCGCCTTCAACATGATTCATCCCCTATGACGCATAACGCCCGGCTCACGCGCCGGTTTGGAGCCGCGAAGCGGCGGAAAATCGGTCGCTGTGCAGCCGTTGGTTATGCCCTATGTCCGATTTCGGATACAGCAGTCCACGGACGAATATTCTTCAGCTGATCCTCTAGGGCATCCTCGGCAATCTCAGTGTCGTAGGCTGCCTGAGCTCGCAACCAGTAGCCGTTAGACAAACCAAAGAAACGACAGAGTCGCAGGTCCGTGTCTGCAGTAATCGAACGTTTTCCCGCGATGATCTGGCCGATTCTCTGAGCAGGCACCCCAATCTCCTTAGCCAATCGGTATTGAGAAATACCCATCGGCTCAAGGAACTCCTCCTTCAGTAACTCGCCTGGCGTTACAGCTTCAATGTTGCGCATGAGCCACCTCCTAATGGTAATCAACAATTTCGACATCTTCCGCGCCAGCCTTGGTCCAGCGGAAGCAAACCCGGAACTCTTTGTTGATTCGAATGCTGTGCTGGCCTTGGCGGTCACCATGCAATGGCTCCAACATATTTCCGGGCGGTACTTTCAAATCATCCAACTGGCTTGCAGCTTGGAGTTGCCGAATTTTCCTCAAAGCAACTCGCTCGAAATTGACGAAGCCCCTGACGCGGCGTCCGCTTGCCAGTTTCTCGGTATCCTTACACTTGAACGATATGATCATGGCTCAATAATGACGGCTTGCGTCAATAACGTCAAACGCTATTATCTAGCGGATAGGTCTGGAGAAAGGCATAACGCTTTTGTTTAGCGGTGCCCCGACAGGGGCGTCCGGTGGAGGCCATAGGCCGGAGCGAACTACAACAACTTGTTAAAGGTTTTTGCATTGAGCGCTGGGCTGTCACCACAACACCGACGTTATTGTCTGGAAGACACTCACAGCTGTCAGGAATCCGCCAACGAAGATCAGTCTTCTTTGGGAACAATCGATTCCCTGAATCAGAACAAAAGTTCCGATCGCGCCGCTGAAAAGGCCTCCAGTGAATTGAGAACCACCGACTGCGTAAACAAACACCAAGTAGACCACTGCCAGCAAATACAGTAAAACTCGTAACGGCTTGAACTCAAAACGCTTGTAGTAGGCTTGGTCTTCTGGGGAAAGGTCTTCCTTGTTCACCGAAATCTCCCTTCAGTCTTTAACGCGACAATGAAGCGGCGCGTATAACGCGTCCGCCTTCCATTATTTGTTAAAGATTCATCGTGCTTGGAATATTGGACCAAACAAGGCGCACAGGCTACTTTTTTCCTTGTAAGTCTGACTGACATAGTGCAGTGCAAATTTTTTCTCACAGTCATCAATGGACAAACCTGTGCGCTTTGCTATTTCACTTGTTAGGTATTCGAACTGCTTCTTCGCTTTTTTTCTCGGCTTATCAGAACTTATCGAAATATACTCATCTTCGTCCAAAACTTGAGAAATATCAATAACGCTATTTTCGAACATGTTATTAATTTCACGACAATGCCAAATTTCATCCTCGTGTATCATTTCCATTATGCCCTGCTCTGGCGTACATGGGAGGTATTTTATTTTCCCCCTGTTTTCCTTAACTTTTTGCAAAAATTTATATTTTTCGTTTTCTCTTGCTTCTTTGATAGATTCATCTTCAACATCTTTATCAAGGAATGCATAACGCTTTACAGAGTCGCTAAATATCTGACTAGAGTTCGTTAAAAACTCTATCGTATCCTTAAAGCCACCTACTGGAACAACCTTAAAATATGGGGGTATCTGATGGGACATTGTCGTTTTATACTCAGATATCATCTGTTCTAATAAGATTTTCCCCCTGTAATCTTCTACAAAAAATAGAAAATCTGGATTGATTTCGTCATCATAAGCAATGTCTCCCAACGCTTGCGCAGGATATACATTGCTCTCACATTTAATATGTCCGCCCCCATAGTCTTTAAGCAATAAAATTCTATTCCTAGACGCTCGCTTTATTAGGCTTGAGGAGTGCGTTGAAAATATCACTGTAAGTTTTTTATCTTTTGCTACTCGAAGTAAGTAGTTAAAAAGAGCCGACTGAGCTTTAGGATGAAGAGCCATTTCGATCTCGTCAATGAGAACCATAGACTGATAACTAATTTCTTTTAAAATAGTAACCAGCCTTAGAATGCATAATTCACCAAGGCTGAAATTTTTTTCACTAAAGTATAGATTTTTATTTCTATGCTTTTTTAAGAGCAAATAAGCTCGATTTCCTGCGCCCCTCTTCGTATTCACATATCTCAAATCTTTAAACTTAGTGGAACCGAGTATTTTTACAATATCATCGATAACGTTTTGTTCAGCTGTTTTTATTCTCGTAGGCTTAAGCTCATCTTGCGTTGCCTCAATTCTGTTTGAGTCAGCAGCTATAAACTTTACATCAGGGAAACCGAACTCTTTCAGAAGTTTTGAATTTGATTTTGGCGTAGGCGCCCATCGTGTATTTCCGTAGTTATAAACTACTTTTTTGTCTGACACTTCATACGTGATCGAAGACTCACCAAAGAAGTCCAATTTAGTTTCATTCGGCGTTGTTTTAAAAAAATCAGCAAAAGCATTCCTATACCCTATCCGGTGCAGGGCTGCAAGCAGAGTTGTCTTTCCAGAGCCATTGGCTCCAGTCAACACATATACTCCAGGGTCAGGAATTTCAAATTCTAATGACTCAATATTTTTTACTTTTGAAATATGAATTTTACGCATTATCAAATCTTCTCGTACAATTTAACAGCTAATTATACGAACGCGTTCGTATATCACCCGTTCGTGAAACTCCACTTTAAAGCTCCCAAGAATTTTCAAAAAATCGCTTAAAAACCAGTCGCTTGAGAGCAATTCACCACGGCTACTGCCGGAGTTATACGCCCGTCTTCGAGCCACCCCTGCTCACCGTTGCGGGCGTATAACTCCGCCCATTGTTTTCCATCTTTCCAACCCTATCAGATAGTTACATGGATTTCTCATGCGATTTTGGGAGTTTTGCGAACGCGTTCGTATAACTCCGGCCTGCAATCCTTTCTTGACTTCTTATTCCCACGATTTACTGTATATAAAAACAGTACTTCAAGGATGATTGGATATGGATATCCCCTCCCCCCTTCCGGCACAGCCAACTCGCTTCCTGGACAAGGTCCGAAGCTTCATCCGCCTGCGTGGCATGGCGCTGAAAACCGAGAAGACCTACCTGTTCTGGATCAAACGGTTCATCCGGTTCCATGATCGGAAACACCCTGAAGCCATGGGAACTGCTGAAGTGGAAGCGTTTCTGTCTCATCTTGTCTTGCAGGCAAACGTCAGTACCGCTACCCAGCGAGTCGCTCTTAATGCACTTGTGTTTCTGTATCGTGAGTTTCTGGGGCGGCCACTGGAGGACCTCAGTTTTGAACGTGCGAGAAAGCCCAAGCGGTTACCCACCGTGTTCAGTCCGGAGGAAGCAAAGGTAGTCATCAGCAATCTTGAAGGCGAATACAGGCTTGTCGCCATGCTTCTCTATGGCTCAGGCCTGCGCATTAATGAAGCGTTGCGTTTGCGGGTTAAAGACGTCGATTTTGATATGCAGCAGCTGATTGTCCGAAGCGGCAAGGGTGACAAGGACCGGATTACTTTGCTGCCGGACCGGCTGGTCGAGCCACTGCGGCAACAGATCGATTCTGCCCTGCACCAGCATAAGGCAGATCTCCTCAAAGGGGTTGGTTCGGTTTATTTACCTGCGGGGCTTGCTCGAAAGTATCCGAATGCCAGCGAGGAACCTGCCTGGCAGTATGTTTTCCCCGCAGCGGAGCTTTCCCGGGATCCGCGCTCCGGCGTCCGGAGGCGACATCATCTGCTGGACCGGACGGTTCAGAAACACTTCCGTCGCGCTATTCTGGACTCCGGCATTCGCAAGCACGCGGGCAGCCATACCTTCCGGCACAGTTTTGCTACGCGCTTGCTTGAGGCCGGCTACGATCTCCGCACTATCCAGAAACTTCTGGGGCATTCAGACCTGCGAACTACTGAGATCTACACCCACGTTGTGCGTAAAGGTGGCTTCGGTGTCCGGAGTCCCGTTGATTCTGCGCTCTAGGACTCTCGGTTACTGGACGGTGAAGCAGTAAGGCCGGGGTGGCCTCACTGCATGTTCTGGTAAGCGTCGTCGGTGCGGGCGGCCATCACGAAGTCGTTTTTGTGCAAGCCGCCGATCTTGTGGGTCCACCAGCGTACGGTGGTCTTGCCCCACTCCAGCAGGATGGCCGGGTGGTGGCCTTCTTCTTCGGCCAGGTCCGCCACCTTGTTGGTGAATGTCTGCGCCTGGGCAAAGTTGCGGAACTTGAACACACGCCGGAGCTGTTCCTCGCCATCCAGCTCGACGATTTCCCAGTCGGGAACGGATTTGAGCAGTTCGGCTTTTTCGTCTTCGGTGACTTGCGGTGCGTCAGCACTGCAGGCTTCACAGGCTTGCTGTTTCAGATCGCTCATTTTCACCTCCTTTTGCCTCTCCCCTAACCATGGGTTTCAGCCTTCGTTTTATCAACCCGGTGCTTGAAATCCGACCCTGTTCAGAATACTGTATATTTAAACAGTATTCGGAGATTTTCCCATGAGCGAACTGCTGAACACACTGATGCAGGATGCCCGTGTCTGGCAGGGGCACCGGCATCGCCGGACCACACAACCCTCGGAGTCCACGGGCTACCAGGTACTGGATAACCAGCTGGGCGGTATCGGCTGGCCACGGGGTGCGCTGAGTGAATGCCTGCTGGACGCCCCCGGCATTGGCGAGCTGCATCTGTTGCTACCTTTGATGCAGCGGCTGACGCAAGCGGGCAAAACGGTGTTCTGGCTGAACCCACCCCACACGCCCTACGCCCCGGCCCTGGCGCGGGAAGGCGTGGATCTGGATCAGGTGGTGATGATTCATACCGAAGACGCCGGCGATTTCCTGTGGACCCTGGAAAACTGTCTTCGCTCCCCGGTCACCGGTCTGGTGCTGGCCTGGCCGGGCAAGCTGGCCACCCGTGAGGTGCGCCGGCTGCAACTGGCGGCGGAGGCCGGCAGCAATGTCTGTGTGCTGTTCCGGGAACGCCGATATGCGGAGCAGAACTCTCCGGCGGCCCTGCGCCTGGAGCTGACGCCGGGCGACAACCAGGACCTGAAGGTCAATGTGGTCAAGCGCCGCGGCAGCTGGCCCGGCCAGCGCTGCAGCCTGGCCATGGCGCACCGGGCCGACCTGGCCTTCCAGGAAGCTCCCCGGGTGGTGCAAGGCCCCTGGAACCACTCACAGCGATAAGGTTCTCATGCTCTGGTTGTACCTGCACTTTCCGCACCTGCTACTGGACCACATCCGCCGTGACCGGGAAGACTCACGGCCCCTGGTGATCGTGGAAGGCTCCGGCCAGCGCGTTATCCAGACCTGCCCGGACGCCCGGAACCAGGGCGTGCGTACCGGCATGCGCCTGAAAACCGCCATCAGCCTGGTGCCGGAGCTGGGCATGGTGCGAGCGGAGCCCGAACAGGAAGCCCGGATACTGGAAGACCAGGCCCGGTGGCTGTACCGCTATGCCGCCCACATCGTGCTGGTGCCTCCCGATGGCCTGTTGGCGGAAATCGGCAGCCTGCAGAAACTCTATGGCGGCCTGCCGGCGGTCTGGCAAACGGTGGAGCAGGCCCTGAACGAACACCGGCTTACCGCCTGGATAGCCATTGGCCACACGCCCCTGGCAGCCCGGCTGATTGCCCGGGCCGGCAAGGGCGAATGCACGGCGGACAAAGGCCACATCCTTCGGGCACTGGAGGCCATGCCCCTGGTGGCGGCGGAGTTTGATGGCAAAACCTGCACCCGCCTGCAGCGGCTGGGTCTGAATACTCTGGGCGAAGTGTTCGCCCTGCCCGCGCCGGAACTGGCCCGCCGACTGTCACCGGAAACCCTGGTGCACGTCCAGAAAATCCAGGGCACCAGGCCGGACCCGCAAACACCCTGGCAGCCGCCCCACTCGTTTCGGCAGCAGGCGGACTTCATTCAGGAAATCGAACACACCCAGGGGTTGCTGTTCCCGTTACAGCGCATGCTCTCGGAGCTGGAAGATGACCTGTGCTGGCGCCAGCAGGATACCGACAGCCTGCACCTGATCCTGCGCCACCGGCACGAGGAAGACACCCGGCTGCGTATACGCACCTCCGGGCCGGAGCACCGGGCCGAGGCGTTCCTGAACCTGATCCGGCTGCGGCTGGAGCAGCAGCCGTTGCGGGCCCCGGTAATCGCCGTGGTGTTGTCGGTCAGACGTTTTCTGGGCCGGGAAGCGCCCACCGGTCAGGACCTGCTGGGCGAAAGCCAGGACCTGAACGAGGCCTGGCACACCCTGATCAGCCGGCTGCAGGCCCGGCTGGGGGAACAATCCCTGAAACGGTTATCGCCCCAGGCAGACCATCGCCCGGAGCGGGCCTGGTCCGCCTCGGAGGTACAGCGCAAACACAAAACCCGGCTGACCGCACCGGAGCATCTGCCCCGGCGCCCCCTCTGGCTGCTGCAGGGCCCGCAACCGCTGACCGAACCGCCGACGGCCTGGTTTGCCGGGCCGGAACGCATCAGTGGCGGCTGGTGGGACGGCCAGCGGGTGCATCGGGATTACTACATTGCCCAGTTACAGAGCGGCCAGCTGGCCTGGGTCTTCCGGGATGTACGCGAAGGCTGGTTCATCCATGGCTGGTTCGGGTAACGCGATGCCTGGCTACGCCGAGCTTTTCTGCTTCAGCAACTTCACCTTCCTGACCGGTGCCTCCCACCCCCACGAACTGGCGGAACGGGCGGCGGAGCTGGGTTATACCGCCCTGGCCATCACCGATGCCTGCTCCGTGGCTGGCATTCCCCGGGCCTGGGCGGCCCTGAAGGAGAGCCCGGTCAAGCTGATCACCGGCAGCTGGTTTGAGCTTGAGGATGCCCCGGCGGGCGCCTCAGTCCCCCGGTTTATCCTGCTGGCCCGTACCCGCAAGGGCTATGGCCAGCTATGCCGGCTGATCACCACCGGCCGGCGCCGAGCAGAGAAAGGCCAGTACCAGCTGTTTTACCGGGACGTGGAAACCCACGAGCTGGACGACTGCCTGTGCCTCTGGCTGCCACCCACCGTCGCCGATGCCGATGCCGACCAGGCCCTGGCCTGCGGCGAATGGCTGTACCGGCTGTTTGACCTACGCTTCTGGATCGGAGCCGCCCGCACCCTGGAATCCGGGGAAGAACAGCACCTGGCCCGCATCCGCTGGCTGGCCGATCAGCTGCGCTGTCCCATCACCGCCATCGGCGAGGTGCACATGCACAGCCGGGAACGCCAGCCCCTGCAGGATGTACTCACCGCCCTGCGCCACCACACCAGCCTGGAAAACGCCGGCCACTGCCTGTTCCAGAACGGCGAGCGTTACCTGCGCCCCTTACCGGTGCTGCAACGGCTGTTCCCGGAAGCCTGGCTGCAACAGACCCTGTGCATTGCCGAAGCCTGCACCTTCGAACCCGGCAGCCTGCGCTACGAATACCCGCCGGACCTGGTGCCGGAAAACGAAACGCCCGCCGCCTACCTCAAACGGCTGACCCGCGAAGGCGAACGCCGGCGCTACCCGGAGGGCACCCCGCTCCAGGTCCAGGGCCTGATCCGCAAGGAGCTGGAGCTGATTTCGGAGATGAAGTACGAGCATTACTTCCTCACCATCCACGACATCGTCGCCTTCGCCCGCAGCCAGGGCATCCTGTGCCAGGGGCGGGGTTCGGCGGCCAACTCGGCAGTGTGCTACTGCCTGGGCATTACCGAGGTGAACCCGGCTAACGTGGAACTGCTGTTCGAACGGTTCATCTCCAAGGATCGCAACGAACCGCCGGACATCGACGTGGATTTCGAGCACGAGCGGCGGGAAGAAGTCATCCAGTACATTTACCGCCGCTACACCCGGGAGCGGGCCGCCCTGGCCGCGACGGTGATCCGCTACCGCCCCCGCAGCGCCATCCGGGATGTGGGCAAGGCCCTGGGCTTTGATCCGGCCCTGGTGGAACAGCTGCTGGACGGCATCGACTGGCGGGACAAGGCCACCAACTGGCGCCAGCAGATCCTGGACAAGAACCTCACCCGCAACCCGAAGGTGGCGGATCAGTTCTTTACCCTGGTGAACACCCTGCTCGGCTTTCCCCGGCACCTGTCCCAGCATGTGGGCGGTTTTGTCATCAGCGCCGGCCCGCTGGCCGAGCTGGTGCCGGTGGAAAACGCCGCCATGGCAGACCGCACCGTGATCCAGTGGGACAAGGACGACCTGGAAAGCCTCGGGCTGATGAAAGTGGACGTGCTGGCCCTGGGCATGCTCTCGGCCATCCGCAAGGCCCTGGAGCTGATCAGCGACCAGAAGGGCAAGCCTTTCCACATCCAGGACATCCCCCAGGAAGACCCGGCCACTTACGCCATGCTCCAGAAAGGCGACAGCATCGGCGTGTTCCAGGTGGAATCCCGCGCCCAGATCAACATGCTGCCGCGCCTGAAGCCGGAGACCTACTACGACCTCGTGATTGAAGTGGCCATCGTCCGCCCCGGCCCCATCCAGGGCGATATGGTGCACCCCTACCTGCGTCGCAAGCACGGCCTGGAACCGGTGGACTACCCCAACGACGCTGTCCGCCGCGTACTGGAACGTACTCTGGGCGTACCCATCTTCCAGGAACAGGTGATCAAACTCGCCATGGTCGCCGCCGGCTTCTCCGCCGGCGAGGCCGACCAGCTCCGCCGCGCCATGGCCGCCTGGAAATCCCACGGCGACCTCACCCCGTTCCGGGAAAAACTGGTCACCGGCATGCTCGAACGCGGCCACGACGCCGACTTCGCCGAACGCCTGTACCAGCAGATCTGCGGCTTCGGCGGCTACGGCTTCCCGGAATCCCACGCCGCCAGCTTCGCTCTGCTGGTGTACGTCTCCGCCTGGCTCAAACGCCACTACCCGGAAGCCTTCTACTGCGCCCTGCTCAACAGCCAGCCCATGGGCTTCTACTCCCCGTCCCAGCTGGTCCAGGACGCCCGCCGCCACAACGTCACCGTACTGCCGGCGGACGTCAACCACAGCCACTGGGACCACACCCTCGAAGGCCCGAACCACCACCTGCGCCTGGGCCTCAGAATCATCCAGGGCCTCTCCGCCAGCGGTGTCGACCGCATCCACCAGAACCGCCCGGCCAACGGCTACCGCTCCGCCGCAGAACTCCGCCGCCAGACCGCCCTCAACCAGCGCGACATGGAACTCCTGGCCGGCGCCAACGCCATGCCGGACTTCACCGCCAACCGCCACCAGGCCTACTGGCAACTGCTCGACCACGAACAACCCACCGAACTGTTCGCCGCAGAAGACCCGGACGACTACCAACCGGAGCCCTGCGACCAACTCCCCGAACCCACCGAAGGCCAGAACGTCCTGGCCGACTACGCCAGCCAGGGCCTAACCCTCCAACGCCACCCCCTGGCCCTGCTCCGGGAACAGGGCCACCTCCGCTTCTGCCTCACCTCCGAGCAACTCAAAACCACCCGAGCCGGCATCCCCGTCCAGGTCGCCGGCCTCGTCACCGGCCGCCAACGCCCCGGCTCCGCCTCCGGCGTCACCTTCGTCACCCTCGAAGACGAAACCGGCAACGTAAACGTGGTGGTCTGGCTGGAAACCGCACGGCGGCAGCGGAAGCCGTTACTGACGGCCCGGCTGTTACACGTGAAAGGCGTACTGGAGAGAGAAGGCGATATTGTTCATGTCATGGCAGGGAAACTGTCGGATCTGAGCCACCTGATTAACTCGTTACCGGTCAGCTCCAGAGATTTTCACTAAGTCTGTTAAAGACAACTCCCAAACCAGGAGGCGCCTGTGTGGAAACCCTGTCCAGAAATGTTGGAGGCCAAGGATGGCCGGAAACAAGCGCACATGGACGTGCTCGTAGCGGTTTCTGGACAGGGTTTCCACACAGGCGCCTACCCAAAGTTCGCAGTCTTACCGTCCGAAAAAAGAAAACCCCGCACAAAGGCGGGGTTTCCTCACAGCAGCGGTAAGTGATCAGCTCAACAACTTGATCATCACACCCGCAGCCACCGCAGAGCCGATAACACCAGCCACGTTCGGGCCCATCGCGTGCATCAGCAGGAAGTTCTGCGGGTTGGCCTCCAGGCCAACCTTGTTGGAAACCCGCGCCGCCATCGGCACCGCAGAGACCCCGGCAGAACCGATCAACGGGTTGATCTGCTCCTTGCTCAGCTTGTTCATCAGCTTCGCCATCAGAACACCACAGGCGGTACCGATACCGAAAGCCACGATACCCAAGCCCAGAATACCCAGGGTCTGGGCATCCAGGAACTTGTCCGCCATCAGCTTGGAGCCTACGGACAGACCCAGGAAGATGGTGGTAATGTTGATCAGCGCGTTCTGGGCCGTGTCACTCAGACGCTCCACCACACCACACTCACGCATCAGGTTACCGAAGCAGAACATACCCAGCAGCGGTGCCGCATCCGGCAGGAACAGAACCACCGCAATCAACACGACCAGCGGGAAGACGATCTTCTCCTGCTTGCTGACCGGACGCAGCTGGGTCATCTTCATGGCACGTTCTTTTTCGCTGGTCAGCGCCTTCATGATCGGCGGCTGGATCATCGGCACCATCGCCATGTAGGCATAGGCCGAAACCGCAATCGCACCCAGAAGATGCGGAGCCAGAACGCTGGAGACGTAGATGGACGTCGGGCCGTCAGCACCACCGATGATACCGATTGCCGCCGCCTCGAGGATGTTGAAATCCAGAACGCCAGTCCAGTCCAGCAGGGCCGCACCCAGAACCGTACCGAAGATACCGAACTGAGCGGCCGCACCCAGCAGCATGGTCTTCGGGTTGGCCAGCAGCGGACCGAAGTCGGTCATCGCGCCCACGCCCATGAAAATCACCAGCGGGCCGATGGTGCTGCCGATAACTACCGAGTAGAAGTTATAGAGCATGCCATGACCGTAACCGAAGTCCTGGGCAATGGAGTTGGCCATCGCCATTTCAGAGTAGCTGGCTTCCTTCACCGCTACCTTGAACGCTTCCTTCAGCTCAGGCGTCACCGCCTGGCCAGCCTGGTAGGCCACATCCAGCGGCGCTGCCAGCGCAGCCAGGATCTGGCTCGCTTCGCTCTTCAGAGCGAAGTGGATGGCATTTTCCGCCGCAGTCAGGGCAAGCCCTGCCTCCGGGATGTTCGCCAGGATGCCGCCGAACCCGATCGGTACCAGCAGCAGTGGCTCAAAGCCCTTGCGGATCGCAAGGAACAGCAGAAGCAGGCCGATGGCGATCATGACCACCTGGCCGAGCTCGATGTTGAACAGGCCACTACCTGTCCAGAGTGTCATTAATTTATCCATGGAATGCTGGCCCTTATGCGATTGTCAGCATTTCATCATCAGGGGATACGGCGTCACCGACCTTGATGAAGACCTCACCGATGGTACCGGCTTTGGGTGCGCGAACTTCGGTTTCCATCTTCATGGCTTCGAGGATGATCAGGACATCGCCCTCTTCCACGGTGTCACCCGGAGAAACCAGAACCTTGAAGATGTTGCCGCCCAGCGGAGCCACCAGAGGCTCGCCTTCACCGGCAGCAGGCGCCGGTGCAGAGGACGCGGCCGGTGCAGAAGCTGCACCACCCTCACCCTGGATCTGGGTGATTTCACCGCCTTCAGAAACGGCCACAACAAACTTCTTGCCGTTGACGTCCACGGTGTAGGTCTCGGGGCCTTCGGCCTTCTTGGCCGGCGCTGCGTCTTCCGCAGTCGGAACCGGCTCGAAGGCGTCCGGATTGTCACGGTTTTCCAGGAACTTCAGGCCGATCTGCGGGAACAGCGCGTAGGTCAGTACGTCGTCTACGGTGTTTTCGGCCAGCTTGATGCCCTTCTCGTCAGCCAGCTTCTTCAGCTCGTCGGTCAGCTTGTCCATTTCCGGCTCAAGCAGGTCGGCCGGACGACAGGTCACGGGCTCTTTTCCATCCAGAACACGCTCCTGCAATTCCTTGTTCATCGGCGCCGGTGCCGCACCGTACTCGCCCTTCAGGATGGCGGAGGTTTCCTTGGAGATAGACTTGTAACGCTCGCCGGTCAAAACGTTCAGTACCGCCTGGGTACCCACTATCTGGGAAGTCGGCGTTACCAGCGGGATATAACCCAGGTCTTCGCGGACCTTGGGAATCTCGTCCAGGACCTGGTCGAACTTGTCGCTCGCGTTCTGCTCCCGCAGCTGGTTTTCCATATTGGTGAGCATGCCACCCGGTACCTGGGCAATCAGGATGCGGGAATCGGTACCCCGGAGGCTGCCCTCGAACTTCGCGTACTTCTTGCGCACCTGGCGGAAGTAAGCGGCGATCTCTTCGAGCAGGTTCAGATCCAGGCCTGTATCACGGTCAGTGCCTTCCAGAATCGCCACCACGGCTTCGGTCGGCGAGTGACCGTAAGTCATACTCATGGAAGAAATGGCCGTGTCCACGTTATCGATACCGGCTTCCGCGGCCTTGATGGCGGTGGCGGTCGACATACCAGTCGTGGCGTGGCACTGCATGTGGATCGGGATGTCCAGCTCTTTCTTCAGACGGCTGACCAGATCATAGGCCACGTACGGCTTGAGAATACCCGCCATGTCCTTGATCGCGATAGAATCGGCGCCCATGTCGGCGACTTCTTTCGCCAGCTCGACCCACATCTCGATGGTGTGTACCGGGCTGGTGGTGTAGGCAATGGTGCCCTGGGCGTGCTTGCCAGTCTTGCGCACGGCCTTGATGGCGCGATCCAGGTTACGCGGATCGTTCATCGCATCGAAAATACGGAATACGTCGACACCATTCTCGGCGGCACGCTCACAGAAACGGTCAACCACATCATCCGCATAATGGCGGTAACCCAACAGGTTCTGACCACGCAGCAGCATCTGCTGCTGGGTATTGGGCATGGCTTTTTTCAGCTCGCGGATGCGCTCCCAGGGATCTTCGCCCAGGTAACGGATGCAGGAATCAAAGGTAGCGCCGCCCCAGGATTCAAGGGACCAGAAACCGACCTTGTCGAGTTTCTCGGCGATGGGCAGCATGTCATCCAGCCGCATACGGGTGGCAAGCAGGGACTGGTGGGCGTCACGCAGAATTACGTCCGTAATCCCCAGCGGTTTCTTTGTGTCAGTCATCGTGTCAGCCTTCTGTTAAAAGGTTCTATCTTTTACCGGGTCACTTCTTGTGGCGTGACCGGTATTGTGCAATCGCCTTCTTGATGGCCTCGGCGGTGTCAGGATCAACCGACGCGGGCGCCTTCGGCTTGGCACGTGGCGTTCTGGCCGGGGTTGCCGGCTCTGGCGGCGCAAACCGTCCGATCAACTTGGACATCAGGCCGGTCGCGAACACCAGAATAATCAGGAACACGAACACGAACCCCATGCCTGCGATCATTAAATCAACGGCTTGTGACATCAGGTCATTCATATCGAATAGCTACCTGTATTGGTTTGTGTGATTTCCCCGCCTTGCCCGGTCGGACCACTTAGACTAAGGTCTTACACCCCAATCGGGACAAATCGGGAGGCAAAATCCTGCGTAATTTACCGTTTTCGCTTTCCCTGAGCAACCTAAAGACGAATTTCCATACGCGGTTTCCGAGCCTCGTGGCCCGATATGACAAGTTCTGAATTTCCTGATCCATGACGGAATCAGGCATATCGGACACGTATTTTCCGGCCCTTGATCCGCCCCTGCTCCAGACGCTTCAGAGCCTTACCCGCGAGCTCCCGATCAATCGCAACAAAGCACTGAAAATCAAAGAGATCGATCTTGCCGACGGCCGATCCGGGGATGCCGGCTTCTCCCGTCAGTGCCCCGAGGACATCGCCCGGACGAACCTTGTCTTTGCGGCCGCCCGCGATACAGAGCGTGCGCATCGCCGGAGTCACTGGCCGGACAGGAATAGACAGCAAAGCGTCGGTGTCGCCCCACTCCACCGGTCGCCCGCGGGTGGCTTCCAGCTGGCTGATCTTGTGCCCCTTGGCTGGCGTGCAGAACGTGACCGCCAGCCCCTGCTCCCCGGCTCGGCCAGTCCGCCCCACGCGATGCGTATGCACCTCGGGATCCCTGGCAGGCTCGGCGTTGATGACCAATGGCAGCGATTTGATGTCCAGCCCCCGTGCGGCCACATCGGTCGCCACCAGCACCGAGCAGCTCTGGTTTCCAAAACGGACCAGCACACTGTCACGCTCACGCTGCTCCAGATCCCCATGCAGTGCCAGAGCTGAAAAGCCGCTCTCCCGCAAACGGCCGGCCAGGTCATCACATTGCTGTTTGGTGGTACAGAACACGATGCAGGATGCCGGCTGGCGCTCGGACAATACCGCCATGACCGCTTCGGCCGTGGCACTGGCAGGGATTTCGTAGAAGAGCTCGCAAATATCCGGGTTCTCCCCGGTGGACTCCGCCCTCACATCCACCGGCTCGCGCTGGTAACGGCTGCTGAGCTTACGGATGGCATCCGGCCAGGTGGCAGAGAACATCAGGGTCTGGCGAGTATCCGGCGTGTGGGAGAGGATGTCCTCCATGGCTTCCTGAAAGCCCATATCCAGCATCCGGTCGGCTTCATCCAGCACCACCGTCTTGGTCTTATCCAATTTCAGCGTGCCCTTGCGCAGATGGTCCTGCACCCGTCCCGGCGTACCCACGACGATATGCGCCCCGTGGCTCAACGAACCAATCTGGGGACCAATGGCAACCCCGCCACACAGGGTCAGCACCTTGATGTTCTTGCGGGCCCGCGCCAGCTCTCTGAGAGACTTGGCTACCTGGTCCGCCAGCTCACGGGTCGGACAAAGCACCACCGCCTGCACGGCAAACAAACGTGGCCGCAGACCCTCGATCAATCCGATCCCGAAAGCCGCCGTTTTCCCGCTGCCGGTCTGGGCCATGGCGATGACATCCTTTCCCGCCTGGCAATGGGGCAGCGCCCGGGCCTGGATCTCGGTCGGTTGTTCGAATCCAAGCTGCTCAAGGTTGGCAACCATGGCGGGTGAGAGACCAAATTCTTTAAAGGAAGGCATACAAGAAAATCCCGGGGACAGCCGAAGCTGGTTATGAAGGCAAAAATGAGCGCGTATACTACACCATCAGGATACCCGATTTGGTAAATATTGAACGGAGCGACTGATGGCATCCCTACAGGATCAGTTACTGAAAGCCGGCCTGGCAGACGAGAAGAAAGCCAAGGCCATCCGGAGTGAGAAACGCAAACAGCGCAAACAGCAGCCCAAGGGCGCCGTACAGGAAAGTGAGGCGGAAGTTCGCGCGCGCAAGGCCCGGGAAGAAAAAGCCGAGCGGGACCGGCAATTGAACCTACAACGCCAGAAAGAAGCTGAAAAGAAGGCCATCCAGGCCCAGATCCGCCAGCTGGTTGAAACCAACCGACTGGATCGCAGCCGTGGTGAAACCTCGTACCAGTTCGTGGATGGCAAGAAGATCAAGAAAATCCTCGTGGACGACACCATGGTGGACCAGCTGTCCCGGGGTCGGCTTGCGGTGGTCCGTCTGGGCGAGAATTACGACGTGGTGCCGGAAAAGGTCGCCCGCAAGATCATGGAACGGGACGAAGGCGCCGTTGTGGTCCTGCATGACCGCAAACAGGACGACCAGGGCGAGGACGATCCCTACGCCGGCTATGAAATCCCTGACGACCTGATGTGGTAAGTACTAGTCATGACTTCCGGCCCGGCGGTGCTGAACTAGACTGAGGAAACAATCTCAATCAGGAGGAGATCACCATGAGACTGAAACGCTCTCTGATTCACACCGCTGGCGCGGCCATGCTGGTTACCATGGCCAGCTTTCCCCTTGCTGCCCAGGAGCAAGAACCGGTATTCGGCCGGGAGCTGATGACCCAGCAGGAGCTGCAGGAACACCGCCAGACCATGCAGAACCTCAACACCCAGGCGGAACGGCAACAATACTTGCAGAGACACCGGGAACGCATGCTGGAGCGCGCCCGTGAGCGTGGCGTTGAACTGCAGAACGGCCAGGGCCGTGGGCAAGGCATGGGCTCCGGACAAGGTCAGGGCCAGGGTATGATGAATGGTCAAGGCCAAGGTCAGGGTATGATGAATGGCCAGGGTAACGGCCAAGGCATGATGAATGGCCAAGGCGGCGGCCAGGGTAATCGCCAGGGCATGAGTGGCGGACAAAGCCAGGGTGGTGGCAAAGGCAAAGGCTCTGGCGGCAAGAATCAGGAATACATCATCAAGGGTTCTGGTGGCCAGGGTGGCGGCAGTAATTGACCGCTCACCATTTTTCTGAACACAAAAAAACGGGGCTGAATCTTCAGCCCCGTTTTTTTACGTCTTGTTAAAGACTAACAGCATCAGGCGGCATTTTGGCGCTTGCGCACCCACAGACCAGCCAGAGCCATCAGCACCGCACCCGGCAGGATCGGATCGAAAGGACCTCCCGGCTTGCCGGCGGTACAGCCGAGAATGGGGCCATCGCCCTCCGGAACAGGTGTCGCGGGAATGGTCGGCACCTCGGCGGCACTGTTAAGGCCTGTGATCCTCAGCGTGAACGTACAATCGGTCTCGACACCATCACCGGAACAGGTTGGCCAGGACAAGGTGTCGCCCACACGAATAGACGTGTTGATATTCACGTTGGCCAGATCTTCCACTGCACCCTGCACATAGCCCGGAACTCTCTCGTAGGTCGTGGTATCGCTGTCAATCAGCGCATTCATATCCTCAAGCATTACCAAAGACCCATCTGAAGCCAACTCGTACATCCCCTCCTCGCCTTCATCAGACAGCCACGTGGCATAGAGTTCTCCATTCTGCAACACCCTTGGAGGATTCGCCCGCCAGTCACCCGGGGCTGCGATGGCCACCGCCTCGCCGTCAATCAGAATCCTGAATTCGCCGTCGTAAACCGTATCCGCCGCTACCGGTTCCAGTGGCAGGGAAATCGCATCGTCTGCTTGAGCGGCTGAACCGCCCTCTTCCAGTGTTTCTACCAGTGGTCGAACCTTACTGAGGTCATAGATCGTAGTGTTGACGCCGTCGGCATCAAAGGACACACCATTGGGATCATATACCGTGGCACTTACTGTCTCGGTGCCGCCTTCCTTGAGTACGGCCTCGACAGGCACATCATTGTAGGTTTTCGGAAATGCCTTCAAGTCCTCCCCATCAGTTGTGGGGTCATCGTAGGCCAGGAGGATAGCGTCGTCTGCGGGGTTACCGTTGTGATCGATAAACCAGCCGGTCGGCACCTTGTCTAGCGCAAGCCAGTCACCAAAAAGATCGGAGTACTCCGCTGGAACCACACCATCCGTTTCCAGGACGTCCTCGGCAGCGACCGTTGTGCCCTCGACAAACTCGGCGATACTGACGCTGAAAAATGGCAGGCCTTCAACCCTGCTGCCCCCGAAAAGACCGCCGGGGAATTTCGACATAGTCCCGATGGACAGCTTCGCGGATCCATCGGCCAGGAATCCGAATGACAAACCATCCTCAGCCGAGGATGCAATGAATTCATTACCAATGCCAAATCCGGTTTCAATACGGAAGCCTTTCAGTCCACCAGCTACAGAATTCGCAGCATCCGTCAGATTCGACAGTTTGCCGAGGACCCTATAGAGCCTGGAGGCATCATCCGCGGTTACATTGAATACAAGATCAATCGGCCCGTTGGTTTCCGTTGTTTTCAGCTTGAAACGTTTACCGGAGCCCCCCGGCGCCATGCAGTTCACCTCGAGATCGGGTTGCGCCATGATGCAACCGGCAAACGTATACTCCACTTCATCAATAGTCCTGGCGAACTCCTCGTTATAAACCTTTATACCCAGACCCTCGACGCCACTGTGATTTACCGGATCAAACCAGCCAAAGCTGGCGGTGCCAACGGTATCGGTATAAACCAGCGTTTTACCGTCCACCGGTGGAACCGAAAGGTTTTCGGTATTCACATTTTCCACCGTCGCCCCCGAGGCTATCGGCGACACCCCAAGAACTGAACACAGTCCGGCAGCCGCCAGCGATTTCCCTGCACGCTTTTTAGTTTTCATACGAACTCCTTCAAAACATCGGGTTTGGTTTGTCACGCTATTTAAAACTTAGAAATTCTGCGGCGGTGTTCCAATACGATTTGGGAATAAAACCAGCGTTTTTGCTGCTAAATGCGTCAAGCTCTCCCCATTTTCAGACATAAAAAAAACGGGGCTGAAAATTCAGCCCCGTTTCGTTTACGCCTGGTTAGATACTAACCGGATCAGGCAGTTCCGCGACGCTTGCGCGCCCACAGACCGGCGAGAGCCATTAGTACCATGCCCGGCAGGACCGGATCGAACGGTGAACCCGGCTTGCCTGCGGTGCAGCCGAAGATCGGGCCATCGCCGTCGCTGGAAGACGCACTGTCTTCAGGATCGATTGGATCAGTCGGGTCTGTCGGCTCTTCAGGAGGCGGAGCTGGAGCATCGAACTGATCTGCGCTTAGGCCGTTAATTCGCATTGTGAAAGTACAAAGTGTTTCCCCAGCAGTAACAATTGAACTGTCCTGAGCAGCCACACAAGCTCCATCACTCCACAAATCTGTGCCACCCACAGTTATGGAAGCGTTGATATTAACGTTAGCGAGATCCTCAATCGCACCTTCGACGTAACCCGGTTGCCTAATAATGTTGTTAGTTTCGGAATCGGGTGGACCGCTAATATCAAGCATCTCCGTAAGTGTCAGCGTTACGCCATACGTCTCCTGATAAGCTGGAGCAATGTCATACAACTCAGTTTCGGTATTCCAGGTGGCAACCAATGCACCGCCGCTGTCCGTATCAATGACAGTAACAGGGGTGACGCTCCAATCCCCAACGGCGTCGACAGGATAGTTCAGACCATCCACAGTAACGACCTGATCTCCATCAGCTGCAAAAACTTCCGAAGCCGGTCGCTGTGTCAACGTCAGATTTGCAATGACGGCTTCCAGGTCATCCCTGTTACCAAGGTCATAGGCAAAGGTCGCGCTGGCTGGATCGAACGTCGGATCTGTGTAAGTTTTCTCATACGTCAGCAGCTCGCCGTTATCATCATAGGCCAGCAGGATAGGATCATTGCTGGGATTGCCATCATGATCATAGAACCAACCTTGCGGCACACTATCCAGCTGCAGCCAGCTGCCAAAGATCTCATAATAGGGATAAGGCATTTCCAGCGTCTGGACCTTATCCTCGTCGGAATTGGTGTCATCCTTTACAAAGAATGCACCGTCAGTCGAGAAGAAAGGTAAACCCTCGGCCGGACTACCACCAAACAGCCCACCTGGATAACGGCCCAGAGGGCCAACAGAGTCACCCAGTGACAAACCGTCCTCTGCACTGGAGGGTATGAACTGATCACCCAAACCGAATCCCAACTGGATGCGAAAACCACCCAATAACTCTGGAGTCAGGTTGGAGAGTTTACCGATTACCCGATAAGTTTTTGATTCCGCATCGGGAATAGCATTAAAAACAATATCGATAGGAGCATCTACATCGAGGGTGGTCGCCGTTGTTGCTTTCAGCTTGAAGCGCTTGCCGGAATCACTTTCAGCCAAACAGTTTGGTGCGACCTCTTGGGGAACTTCGGAGTCTGGAATGGGCGGCCCCAACTCTGTTTGAGCCATAATACAGCCCGCAAAATTTGTACTGCTTGCGCTGAAGGATTCATTGTATACAGCAATTCCTAACCCCTCAGAGCCGAAATCAGTTGTGCGCTCGAGCCAACCGTTCGTCACAGACGTGTCAGTCGGCCAATCATCCGGGACCGTAGTATCGGGATCAGCATCTTGATATATGAACGTCTGCAGCTCAACTGGGTCTAGATTATCGGTATTTACTCCAACATTTGAACCAAACTCTCCCGGTATCGTCGCCCCAAACACCGCCGGCGACAAACCAATCGCAGAACACATCACCGCAGCAGCCAGCGGTTTCCTTATAAATTTTGTCTTTGTAGCTCTCATGATACTTCCCTTGTAAAAACTGGATTTCGGGCTTCACCCGCTTAAAAATTAGAAAGGTTTTCCGTGATATTCAAATAAGATTTCGGAATAAAAAGCCCCCTACCTTACTTCCATCAAAGCCGGACTCTACGGCGGTAATTCCCAGAGAGCCTGCTAACCTTTCAGGTACCCCCTCAATTCCTTACGGAGCCTGATATGGCTGTGCGGGACAGATGCATCTCGAAAAACGGAAGCTCAGGGCCAGATATTGAAGCCCCCGCGCCGCCATCTGTCACATCTGCGACAAAATGTCGCAGCACACTCGTTGCCCCGGGCAACTGCCTCAATCGCTACGCCATAACCAACCGGGGCCGGGAACTGGTCCGGGGCATTGCCATTGGCACCGGGGTCAGCGCCGGCACAATCTGTAAAGCGGGCTCGCTGCAGGAAGCCCGCGCATGCCCGGATGGTTGCATGCTGGTCTGCTCTGACACCGGGCCTGACTGGCTGCCAGTTCTGGAGTGGGCCCATGCGGTAGTCACCGAGCATGGCACCCGCACCTCCCACACAGCCATCGCATGCCGCGAGCTTGGCATTCCGGCCATCCTGAATGCTGGCAAGGCCATGACGGAGCTCAGGGATGGCGATGCTGTTACCGTTTCCTGTGCCGAGGGGGATGAGGGGTTCGTCTATGAGGGGTTTGCAGATGTTCAGGTCACAGAGGTAAAACCCAACTCGCTTCCCGTCACCCGCACGCGGATCATGCTCAATCTGGCCAATCCCGCAGCCGCCTCGCGTTGGTCCTGCCTGCCCGCCGACGGCATCGGCCTGGCGCGGATGGAGTTCCTTATCCGAAACCTCGTCGGAGTCCATCCCATGGCCCTGCTCCACCCGGAACAGGTTACGGACAAGGCAGAGCACCGGCGGATCCTGGAGCTCACTGCAGGCTGGCCGGACCCCGGCACCTACTTCACGGAAACCCTCGCTTACGGCATAGCCCGACTGGCCGCCTCCCAGTACCCGAAGCCGGTCACCATCCGTACCAGCGACTTCAAGACCAACGAACACGTGAAACTGATCGGAGGCCGAGCCTTTGAGCCACCGGAGGCCAACCCGATGCTGGGCTGGCGCGGGGCCAGCCGGTATTACAGCGCCGGGTTTCGCGGGGCCTTTGCCCTTGAGTGTGAGGCGATCCGCATAGCGAGGGATGACATCGGCATGGATAACCTGCGAATCATGATTCCGTTTTGTCGAACCCCGGAGGAAGCCGACAAGGTGCTCGACGAGCTGGCCAAAAACGGGCTGACACGAGGTGACCGGGACCTTGCCGTTTACATGACCGCGGAGGTCCCCGCCAACATTGAACTGGCGGAAGAGTTCAGCCAGCGTTTTGACGGTTTCTCGATCGGCACCAATGACCTGACCCAGCTCACGTTCGGGGTGGACCGGGATTCGGAGCGTCTGTCAGAGCTGTTCAATGATCACCACGAAGCCATCAAACGGATGATCGCGCGCCTGATTGAAACCGCTCATCAACACGGCCGGGAAGTGGGTCTGTGCGGGCAGGCCCCCAGTGACCACCCGGAATTTGCGGCGTTCCTGGTCAACTGCGGCATCGACTTTCTCTCGGTCAGCCCGGACAGCTTCCTCAAGGTTAAGGAACAGGTTGCGCTGGCCGAGTCAGCGGAGGCAGCCCATGATTGATAAAGGTACAGCGCCCGATCGCCAGGGCAGGATCACCGCGGTGCGCGGTAACGTCGTGGATGTGTGCTTTGGCTCCGCCCTGCCCTCCAGGAACGCCGAGCTGCGTACCGGCAAGGACTGGCACGTGGTGCTGGAAGTGCAGGCACACCTCGATACCGCCACAGTCCGCTGCATTGCCCTGAACTCCACCCGGCGACTTGCCCGGGGGATGGCGGTCAAACAGACCGGCGCCGGACTGAAGGTGCCGGTGGGCCCCTCGCTTCTCGGGCGGATGATCAACGTGTTTGGCAAACCGGTGGATGGGGGCGCGCCTATCGAAACCGCTGAATACTGGCCAATTCACCGGCCAACACTGCCACTTTCCGAACGCACCACCAGTACCGAGATCTTTGAAACCGGCATCAAGGCCATCGATCTGCTTGCCCCCATGGAGCGGGGTGGCAAATCCGGCATGTTCGGTGGGGCGGGCGTGGGCAAGACGGTTCTGATCAACGAAATGATCAACAACATGGCCGAGCAGTATGAAGGTATCAGCCTGTTCTGCGGCATTGGCGAGCGCATGCGCGAAGCCGAGGACATGTACAGTTCCATGAAGGAATCCGGCGTGCTGGAAAAGGCCGTCCTGGTCTACGGCCAGATGAATGAGCCGCCGGGCGCAAGGTTCCGGGTTGGCCACGCGGCGCTGACGGTGGCGGAGCACTTCCGGGATGTGCAGAAGCGGGATGTCCTGCTGCTGATCGACAACGTGTTCCGGTTCGTCCAGTCCGGTACCGAGGTTTCCGGACTCATGGGGCGGATTCCCTCCCGGGTGGGCTACCAGCCAACCCTGGCGACCGAACTGGCCGCCCTGGAAGAACGGATTTGCAGTTCCCGCAACGGCAGTATCACCTCGGTACAGGCCGTTTACGTACCCGCGGATGATCTCACGGACCCCTCCGCCACCCATATTTTCTCGCACCTGACCGCGTCCATTGTGCTGTCACGAAAGCGGGCCAGCCAGGGCCTCTACCCTGCCGTGGACCCGCTGCGAACCGACTCGAAAATGCTCACCCCGACCATTGTCGGTCACCGCCATTACCGGGTAGCCCAGGCCGTGCGCAGCACCCTGGCGGAGTATGAGGATCTGAAAGACATCATCTCCATGCTCGGAATGGAGGAGTTATCCCGGGAGGACCGCGCCACGGTGAGCAAGGCCCGAAGGCTGGAACGTTTCCTGACCCAGCCGTTCTTCACCACCGGGCAGTTCACCGGCAAGGGCGGGCGTCTGGTGCCCCTGGAGAAAACCATCGCCGGCTGTGAGCGGATACTGGCGGGTGAGTTCGAGCAAGTCAGTGAAAAGGCCCTTTATATGATTGGTGACATCGACGAAATGGACATTCCGGAGGCCAGCCATGAGTCCTGAACAGCCGTCCAGCGATGCCCTGATGAACCTGCGGCTGTTACTGCCCACAGAAGTGCTTCTGGAGCAACCGGTTTCGAAAATTATTGCCGAGGCGGAGAACGGCGAGTTCTGCCTGCTGCCCAGACACATCGATTTCGTGGCGGCACTGGTGCCCGGCGTTCTTTCCTTCTATACCGAGGAGGGAGAGGAACACTTTGCCGCCGTGGACCGGGGCATCCTGGTGAAATGCGGGCGAGATGTGTTTATTTCCACGCCCCAGGGTGTTATCGGCACGGATATCTCGGAACTGCAGGCACTGATCGAGGAGCGTTTTCTGGAGCTGGATGAGCATGAACGCAAGGCTCGCGGTGCCCTCGCCCGGCTCGAAGCCGGCGCCCTGCGACGCTTCCTCGATTTGAGGGAAGAGTTCCATGGCTGATGATCGAAACACACCAGGGACTGAAAACGACCACGATGACTTGGGCCGCAAAGTCGGCCGAAGAGCCGAGCGTAAACAGCGGGCCCGGGCTCAGGGCCATCGCACCGCCTGGTTCGGACTGGGTATGTTCGGGCTGGTGGGGTGGTCGGTGGCGGTGCCCACTCTCATCGGTATTGCCATCGGTGTATGGGCGGACCGGCGCTGGCCGGGGGAGGTTTCCTGGACATTGACCCTGCTGATTATTGGCGTGGCACTGGGGTGTCTGAACGCCTGGTACTGGATTAAACAGGAGAGTGAGGATGACTGAGGGAGAATCCCTTACCCGGCTTTTGCTGGGCTATGGCGGCAGTTTTACGCTCGGTTGCCTGCTCGGCATTGTTTTTCTCTGGGGGCTCTGGCTGACCGTCCGCCGGTTACCGACGGCCGACCATCCGGCTTTACTGATGTTCGCCAGCCTGATGCTCCGGTTCGGTGTCACACTGGCAGGGTTTCTTTTGATTATCCGCATGGGGAGCTGGGAGCACCTCCTCGTGGCCGCCATCGGCTTTACGCTGCCCCGCCTGCTGATCCGGCACCGGTTTCAGACACCCGCGGCCAGGGAGGAGCCAGGGGCATGACCATAACACCGGACAGCATTATCTACTGGCAATGGGGCGATTTTGCCCTGAATGCCACGATCGTATTTACCTGGCTGGTGATGGCCCTGCTCACGCTTGGCTCCTGGCTGGTCACCCGGCGGCTTTCGGAGGGACCCGAACTGTCACGGTGGCAGAACCTGCTGGAAGTGCTGGTGGTTGGCATCCGGGACCAGATCGCCCAAGTCAGCCACCAGCAACCCGGGCCTTACCTGCCCTTTGTAGGAACCCTTTTCCTGTTTATCGCTGTCGCCAACTTGCTGAACGTGATTCCCGGTTACATGGCCCCTACCGGCTCCCTGTCCACCACCACCGCCCTTGCCATATGCGTGTTTGTGGCGGTGCCGGTGTTCGGAATTGCCAGCAAGGGCCCCGGTGCCTATCTGCAACATTACATCAAACCCACTCCCCTGATGTTGCCATTCAATGTGATTGGCGAGGTTTCCCGCACCATCGCCCTGGCGGTTCGCCTGTACGGCAATATCATGAGCGGCACGGTTATCGTTGCCATTCTGCTGAGCCTGACGCCCTACTTCTTCCCGGTGGTCATGCAGCTCCTGGGGCTGCTCACCGGCATGATCCAGGCTTACATCTTCGCCATTCTCGCCATGGTTTACATTGCCTCAGCTACGTCGGTTCATGAGCATGGTGAGCCAGACGAGCCCGAACACAAAACACCCTCGGACCAGTAAAGGAGCTGCCTATGGAAAGCATTTCTCTGATCGGCATGGTGTCCGTCATCACGGCGGGCCTCACCATTGCCATTGGCTCAATCGGGCCCGCGTTCGGGGAAGCCCGGGCGGTCGCCCAGGCTCTGAGCGCCATCGCCCAGCAGCCGGATGAATCCGCCACCATTACCCGCACCCTGTTCGTCGGCCTGGCCATGATCGAATCAACGGCGATCTACTGCTTTGTGGTGGCCATGATCCTGATCTTCGCCAATCCGTTCTGGGATCATGTAACGGCCGCTACCGGAGGCTGATCCATGGAGATCAACTGGATCACCGTCTCGGCGCAGGTTGTCAATTTCCTGATACTGGTCTGGCTGCTCCGGCACTTCCTCTACCAGCCGGTCATCCGGGCCATGGACCGGCGGGAGCAGAAGATCCGTAACCGTATGGACGAGGCGGAGAGCCGGGAACAGGAGGCGATTAACGAGAAACACAGCTACCAGGAGAAGCTGGACCGTTTCGAGAAGGAACGGGAAGACATGCTCGAGGAAACCCGTCAGGAGGCGCGGCAGACCCGTAGCCAGATGCTGGATCAGGCCCGCGAGGAAACCGCCCTGGTTCGCAGTCACTGGATGCGTGAGGTGAGCGAGGAAAAAACCGCTTTTATTGACGGGTTGCGGCAGCAATCGCTGGATGTGGTCGAAACCATCGCCCGCAAGGCGCTACTGGACCTGGCAGACGAGCGTCTGGAGGAACGGATCGTCCATACCTTTATCCGGCAACTGCACTCGCTCGATCAGGCAACCCGGAAAGCCCTGGGGCATTCCTCGGAGCCCGCCATCATTGCCAGCGCCTTCGAGCTTGAGCCGAGCCTGCGTGGCACCCTCACCCGCGCCCTCCATGAACTGACCGGCGCCGAACTGACCGTGAACTACACCACGGCACCGGAACTGATCTGCGGCATCGAACTGACCTGCGAGGGTCAGCGGATCAGCTGGAATCTGTCGGATTACCTCGAAGAGCTGACCACCAGCATCGAGAAGGCATTTGAGCCTCTGCAGACCGGCAAGGCAGGAGCCTGATGACATGCTGAAACAGATGCTCGATGACGCCATGGAAACGATCCGGACCGTCGCCGGGGAAAGCCGGTTCAATCTGCACAGCCAGGAGACCGGCACCGTGCTGCAGGTCGGTGGTGGCATCGCCCGGGTGCAGGGTCTGGCCAGCGTCTCCTCGGAGGAGCTGGTGCAGTTTCCCGATGGTGTTCTCGGGGTGGCGATCAACCTGGAACCGGATGAGGTGGGCATCATGCTGCTGGGCGACAGCGAGAAGCTCAGCGCCGGCATACGGGTAACGGCAACCAGCCGGGAAACGGACACCCCCGTGGGTGACGGTCTGCTCGGCCGCGTGATTGATGCCACCGGCAGGGTGCTCGATGGCGGCAAGCCGCTCGAGTTCCACGAACGCCGCCCCATTGAACGGGCGGCCCCGGAAATCATCGAGCGGGCTCCGGTTACCACCCCCCTCGAGACCGGAATCAAATCCATCGATGCGCTGATCCCCATTGGCAGGGGCCAACGGGAGTTAATTCTGGGTGACCGGCAGACCGGCAAGACCTCCATAGCCGTCGATACCATCATCAATCAGCGCGACAAAGGGGTAGTCTGTATCTACTGTGCCGTGGGTCAACGCGCCACTTCTGTGGCCAAGGTGGTTGGAACCCTGCGCCAGCACGATGCCCTGGAACATACCATCGTGGTGGTCGCCTCGGACGACGATCCCCCCGGCTTACGCTACATCACACCCTATGCCGCCACGACCATGGCCGAATATTTCATGGAACAGGGCCGGGATGCACTGATCGTCTACGATGATCTGACCCGCCATGCCCGCGCTTACCGGGAGCTGTCGCTGCTGTTGCGGAGGCCGCCGGGCCGTGAAGCCTATCCCGGCGATATTTTCTACATCCATTCACGGCTACTGGAGCGCAGCACGCATATGCGCAGCGAGTTTGGCGGCGGGTCTCTGACCGCTCTGCCGGTGATCGAAACCCAGGCCCAGGATATTTCCGCCTACATTCCCACCAACCTGATTTCCATTACCGATGGCCAGATCTATCTGTCTCCGACCCTGTTCCAGAAAGGCCTGCTACCCGCCATCCATGTTGGCAAATCGGTGTCACGGGTGGGCGGAAAGACCCAGCACCCTTCCCTGCGAAGCGTCGCCAGCGATCTGCGCCTCGCCTACTCGCAATTCGAGGAACTGGAGACGTTTGCCCGTTTTTCCACTCGCCTCGACGCGGACACCCGAGCCACCATCGAGCGTGGTCGGCGCGTCCGTGAAGTGCTCAAGCAGCACGAACACCGGCCCCTGAGAGCCTCGGAGCAGACTGTCATTCTCTTCGCCGTGAACGCCGGACTGCTGGATGACCTGCCAGTGGGAAAGGTGTCGGAAGCGGAACGGCAGATTCAGAAACACCTGGTGGCGACGCTGCCGGAAATCTGCGCCGCAATGGATGCAGGCAAGAAGCTGGATGACGAGCAATGGCAGCGGACCACCGAGGCTATCCGGGAGGCCCTGGCAGAGTTCACACCTTCAGAAACGGACCAGAGCTGACATGGAATCGCTGGAACACCTGCAAAAACAGCTGGATAGCCTTGAAGACCTGAGTGGTATCGTCAAAACCATGAAGGCGCTTTCGGCCGCCAATATCCATCAGTATGAGCAGGCGGTGCGTGCACTCTCGGGCTACTACCGAACCGTGGAGATGGGCCTCCACGTGGTCCTGAAGGACTTCGATCCGGCCAGTTTCGAGGCAGCTTCAGCCTCTGGCGACCATCGCCTGGGCGCTGTCGTTTTTGGCTCCGACCATGGGCTGTGCGGCCGTTTCAACGAGGAAATCGTTGAGTTTGCTCTCGAGCGCATGGAAAGCATTCCGGCGGACAAGGGCAATCGGAGAGTCCTGGCGGTTGGAACACGGGCAGCAGCCAGTCTGGAACATGCGGGGCTGGGGATTGAGGAGGAGTTCCCCGTACCGGGGTCGGCAAGCCAGATCACGAAGACAGTCAGCCAGATTCTTCTGAAGATCGATGAATGGCGCGAACAGGGGGGCGTGCATTACGTTTACCTGTTCTATAACCGCCACTCCAGGATGCAGGGCTACCACCCGACCGGCGTTGAGCTGTTACCGGTAAATCTGCGGCGTTTTCACCGGCTGGAGGAGGAACCCTGGCCCTCCCGGAGCCTGCCCACTTACACCATGGACCGTCAGGCATTGTTCCGGCGCCTGCTGGATCAGTACCTGTTTGTGCTGTTGTTCCGGGCCTGCGCCGAATCCCAGGCCAGCGAGCATGGAGGACGCCTGGCCGCCATGCAGGCGGCCGAGCGAAACCTCGAAGAAAGACTCGGTGATGTGACGATGGACTACCGACGCGCCAGGCAAACGGTCATCACCTCGGAACTCCTGGACCTGGTCTCCGGGTTCGAGGCTATTGAATCCGATGCCGGGCGGCGACGCTAGCGTTTACTTTTCCCGGTTCCAATAGACCCGGACCAGATTGGATTCCTTGGTGTACTGGATGTCCAGCTCGCCATCGTATGCCCGCTCGATGGCTTCTCCAGTGCCCCTGGGTAAATGGAGGTCGGTGAACTTAACCACCATCTCTCCCTCCGGGCTATCCTCAACGCCCATCAACCGCTTCATGGGGTGTTCGGCTTTTTCTTCCTCAACCTTGTTACGAATGAGCTTGAGGATTTCATCCCGATGTTTCCCCAGAAAAGCACCGGATAATGTGAGAATGCCACCGGGCATATCGTCCCGGATGCGCTCACAGGCCGGACACATCATTTCGTGGACGTCTCCGGCCGGCCGGGCCGTCCATTGCCAGCGCCCCTTATGAAACACCGCATTGCATTCCGGGCACACGGTAGGCTCTTTGGGCTTGCTCCGGGCCATATAGGGGTCGTGAATCTCCTCCTTGATGAGCCTGTCCCCACGCCCCCGTTCGGCTACGTCACCATCTTTGCCGCTCATATAGTTGGCTCCTTTCCCTGTTCATGCGGAATGTTCCGTTTGTTAGTGCAGTCTGTGCCGCTCAAAGATTTCCCGAACCTCTCGCTCGGTTTCCGCCGGCACAATTACCTTGACCTGCTTGTTATCCTCGTCAATGTAAATGTTGTCTCGGGGAATGCCGGTAGCAATCAGATCATCCCAGGTATTCTTGGCCTGGTCGTGATCGTCGTAGGAGCCGTTTATGGTTTTATTCATGGTGGATCTCCTTGCCAATTGATTTGCTTGCATCTTGAAGAATAGGCAAGAGGTTGAGAGTTGTGCAAATGGTGATCGACCGGAAATTGATTCATGGCAAATCCTTTTTGCGTCGGTTCAGCTTCCGGGTCCGGTCCAACGCCAATCCCGGATTTCCGGCATATCCTGTCCTTCCCTTTCAATGTATTGCTTGTGTTCGGTCAGCCGGTCCTGCATGTGCTGCTTGAGGTAAGCCCCTCTCTGCATGAGGTGTGGTACGCGGTCGACCACATCCACGACCAGATGGAATCTATCAAGGTCGTTCAGCACTGCCATATCGAAGGGCGTTGTTGTCGTACCCTCTTCCTTGTAGCCACGCACATGCAGGTTCCGGTGATTGGTTCTTCGGTAGGCAAGACGATGGATCAGCCATGGATAGCCATGGAAGGCGAAGATGATCGGCTTGTCCGTTGTAAACAACGTATCGAAGTCCCGTTCCGAGAGCCCCACGGGATGCTCTTCTTTGGGTTGCAGGGTCATCAGGTCAACCACATTGATAACCCGCACTTTCAGGTCGGGAACATACTCACGCAAGAGTTTGACTGCCGCCAGGGTTTCCACGGTAGGAACATCACCGGCACAGGCCATCACTACATCCGGCTCACCGTTCTGGTCGTTACTGGCCCATTCCCAGATCCCAATGCCGGCCCGGCAATGCTTGATAGCCGAGTCCATATCAAGCCACTGGGGACTGGGCTGCTTGCCTGCCACGATCACATTGACCTTGTCCCGGCTGCGCAGGCACTTGTCGGCCACGTATAACAGCGTGTTGGCATCCGGCGGCAGGTACACCCGCACGATGCTGGCCTTTTTGTTCACCACGTGATCAATGAATCCGGGGTCCTGGTGGGAAAAACCGTTGTGGTCCTGGCGCCAGACGTGCGACGTCAACAGGATATTGAGTGAAGCCACCGGTCTGCGCCAGGCAATACCCTGGCTTACCTTCAGCCATTTCGCATGCTGATTGAACATGGAATCAACGATGTGAATGAACGCCTCGTAGCAGGAGAAAAAGCCATGGCGTCCGGTCAGCAGGTAGCCCTCCAGCCAACCCTGGCAGGTGTGTTCCGAGAGGATTTCCATCACCCGGCCATCCGGCGATAAATGATCATCGTAATCGAGCCGCCTCGCCTGCCAGGTTCGATCGGTCACCTGCAGAATGGCTCCGAGACGGTTGGACACAGTTTCATCCGGCCCCATCACCCGAAAATTCCGGTTGGCAAGGTTCTTCGCCATGACATCCCGGAGGTACTCACCGAGGCGCCGGGTCGCCTCTCCCGTAAGAGCGCCCGGTTTCGGGACCTCAAGGGCATAGCTGGTAAACTCCGGAAGTCGCAAATCCCGGAGCAGAAGTCCTCCGTTCGCATGGGGATTGGCTCCCATCCGCCGCGTCCCTTGGGGAGCCAGTGCCGCCAGCTCGGGCCGTAGGGTCCCGTTGTCGTCGAACAACTCCTCGGGCCGGTAACTTTTCATCCAGTGTTCAAGCACCCGAATGTGCTCTGGTTTGCTGGCAAGCTCGGCAAAGGGAACCTGATGCGCTCGCCAATAGCCCTCGATCCTGAGGCCATCAACCTCGTCCGGGCACGTCCAACCCTTGGGAGTCCGCAAAATAATCATTGGCCAGCGCGGGCGCTCCCCAGTGCTGCCTGTTCTGGCACTCGACTGGATTGACCGGATCTCGTCCAGAACCTCGTCCAGTGCCGCGGCCATCCTCTGATGAACCACCACCGGGTCATCACCCTCGACCAGATAGGCTTGGTAGCCATAGCCGTAAAACAGGCTCTCCAGCTCTTCCTGGCTGACCCTGGCCAGAATAGTGGGATTAGCGATCTTGTAGCCATTCAGGTGAAGAATCGGCAACACCGCTCCGTCGGTAACCGGATTCAGGAACTTGTTGGAGTGCCACGCGGTAGCGGCTGGTCCGGTCTCTCCCTCGCCATCCCCGACCACACAGGCCACAATCAGGTCGGGATTATCGAAAGCGGCACCGAAAGCATGACTCAGCGAGTAGCCAAGCTCGCCACCCTCGTGAATGGAGCCCGGCGTTTCTGGCGCGGTGTGACTGGGAATCCCGCCGGGAAAGGAGAATTGGCGGAAAAGCTTTTTCATCCCTTCTTCGTCCCGGCTAACGCTGGGGTAGACCTCGGAATAGGTTCCCTCGAGGTAGGTATTGGCGACAATCCCCGGCGCGCCATGGCCAGGCCCCGTCACATAGATCATGTTCAGGTCCCTTGCCCGGATCACCCGATTCAGGTGTACGTAAACCAGATTGAGGCCGGGAACGGTACCCCAATGGCCAAGCAGTCTCGGCTTGATATGCTCCAATTTCAGTGGCTGCCGTAGCAGCGGATTGTCCAGCAGGTAGATCTGACCGATGGACAGGTAATTCGCTGCGCGCCAGTACGCATGGACCCTATCCAGCTCCTCCGGGGCCAGGGGCTCCGGTTTTGAAGCATTGACATTCCCCCTCCCGGACATCCGATTGCTCCTCCCGGCCCGCTGGTTCAAAGGGTAAATTCCTCATGCAACTTCGGCATGATCACCTGGGTATCCGTCAGTTGTTGACCGAAGGTGTGGATCGTTTCTTCCTCACCGTGAACCAGGAATGTGCGTTCGGGCTTACCAGTCTGCTGGTGCCAGGCCAGTAGCTCATCCCGGTCTGCGTGGGCAGAGAATCCGCCAATGGTGTAGATGGCTGCCCGTACCGGTATGTCCTCCCCGAACAGGCGTATCTCACTCGCACCATCGATGATCGTGCGCGCGGGTGTGCCGTAGGCAGCAAAGCCCACGAAAACGATACTGCTCTCATGGCGCCAGATATTGTGTTTGATGTGGTGCCTTACTCTGCCACCGGTGCACATGCCGGACCCCGCGAGAATAACCGCACCGCCTCCGAGACGGTTCAGTGCCATCGAGTCAGCCGTCTGACGTGTGAAATGGAGGCCTGGAAATCCAAAGGGATCACGACCGTGCTTGAACAGATCCGAAGCCTCTTCGTCATAGCATTCCGGATGACGGCGAAAGATTTCCGTTGCGGAAATGGCCATGGGCGAATCCAGGAAGACCTGCATCGAAGCTGGTAGGCTTTTATTCTCCACGCCCTCTCGCAGGTAATAGAGAATTTCCTGGGCCCGCTCCAGCGCAAAGGTCGGAATGATCACGTTACCCCCACGGCGGAAGGTATCAGTCACCGCCTCGTAGAGTTCCTCGATGGAGGGCTGCAAAGTCTTGTGCAAACGGTCGCCGTAGGTGGTCTCCATGATCACGATATCGGCTTCGGGCGGTGCTGTCGGATCACGGAGGATGACTCTGCCGCTGTAGCCCAGATCGCCGGAGAACAGCAGTGTCTTCTTCCGGCCGTTTTCCTCCAACTCCAGAGAGATACAGGCTGAGCCGAGGATATGGCCGGCATCCAGGAACGTCGCCCGGATGCCTCCATTCAGGTTCAAAACCTCTCCATACGCGGCGGTGCGACCGAAATAATCCAGGCTGTTGAGCGTATCCAGCACCGTATAGAGCGGTTCCGCCTCCTTGCCTTTTTTGCCATGACCATGACGCGCATGCTTACGGGCATGCCATTCGGCCTCCTCTTCCTGCAGGTGGGCAGCATCAAGCATCACCAGCTTGGCCAGTTCCCGCGAGGCGGCGGTAGTAATGATTTCGCCCTTGAACCCGCGTTGTACCAACAGGGGGATACGACCACAGTGGTCAAGGTGTGCGTGGGTCAATAGCAGGTAATCGATCGTGGCCGGATCGAAGCCCAACGGGTCGCTGTTTTCCTCGTTCAGTTCCCGACCGCCCTGGTAAAGACCGCAGTCAATCAGCACACGCGTCTCTCCGCATTGCACCAGGTGGCAGGATCCTGTCACCCCCAGGTCTGCACCGTGAAAAGAAATTTTCATCAATCCGGTCCTTCTAGTGATTGTCCGGTAGTGGGTTTCCGCTGGCTTGATGCCAGTGCTGGATTCCCTGCCAGATTTCTTCCGCCGTCTCCGCGTACCAGAACAACTCCCGGTCCTCTTCGTCGATCACCCCCTCAGCCACAAGGAAATCCACATCCACGGCTTTCTGCCAGAATGATTTGCCAACCAGCACCACCGGCAGAGGGTCAATGGTCCGGGTCTGTACCAGTGTCAGGGTCTCAAACAGCTCATCCAGGGTGCCATAGCCTCCGGGGAAGGCCACCAGAGCCTTTGCCCGCTTTAGGAAGTGCAGTTTGCGCATGGCAAAATAGTGAAACCGGAAACACAGGTCCGGGGTAATGTAGGGGTTCGGAAACTGCTCGTGGGGTAAGGTGATATTCAGCCCTACGGATTTCGCTCCCATGTCGAAAGCACCACGATTCGCCGCTTCCATGATGCCGGGCCCGCCCCCCGTTACCAGGGTCACGCGAGGGTCTTTCGGACCATGGCCACATTGCGCTACCAGCTGACCGAACGCCCTCGCCTCCTCGTAATACCGGCTTTTCGCTTCGATGGAGCGGGCCACGGCCAGTCGGCGCTGCACCTCCCTGTTTCCGGGGTCTGCCGCAAGCGCTTCTTCCAGCGCTCTGACCTTACGCTGCGCAGCCTCCGGCTGGTGCAGGCGAGTACTCCCGAATACCACGATGGTATGTTCAATCCCATGTTTCTGAAGCAGGAGTTCCGGCTTCAGATAGTCAATCTGCAATCGCACACCCCGCGTCTCATCCTGGTTCAGAAATGAAACATCGCGGTCCGCCTGGCGATAGCCGGGGCTGGCTATCAAAGCCTCAACCCGTGCCAACGCCCCGGGGTCATCTTCCGCAGCCTTGGGAGTTTGCCATGGCAGGGGTTCCCGCCGCGCCCCGGGATGGCCGGGTGGCGCAGCCGTTCCAGAATCCCGATCCTTGCTCATAAAACCCACTACCTTATTCCAGATTCATTGATTGGTGCATCACTCAACGGTTCCCTCCCGCCTCAACATTCGATAGGTCAGGACCTTGATGGCATCGTTCACCAGGAACCAGACCAGGGCGTAAACCCAGATCCATAGGGCATACTTCCAGCCTATAGGAGTGACCATGAAGCCATAAACGGCGATCAGCGTGCCCAGAATTTCGGTTCCGAAGGTAGCTGTCAACAAAAGGGGAGCCGGCAAAGGACGCTCCCAGAACCAGCCCTCGGCCCGGGTAACATAGAGGGTGCTGTGGCCTGCAACAATCAGCTTCAAAAACAGCAGGGTTTGAATCAGATCGTCGGAAAAACCCTGTTCCTTGAGGATGAAATACAACAGAAAGGAGGCAATCACGCCACAAATGCCAAGAATCGAGGAGACGGTGAGTAATTCACGCATATTCCACCGCAACGGTGCCTCATGCACTTTGGTGTTGTCATAAGCAATGGCCAGGATCGGAATATCGTTCAGCAAGGCCAGCAGAATGATCATCAGTGCCGTGATGGGATAAAACTCGAAGACGATGATCGACAAGGTCATGAACAGGATAATGCGTATCGTCTCGGCAATCCGAAAGGTGGCATAGCTCTTCATCCGGGCGAATGTAATGCGGGCCTGGCGCAGGGCATCATTAATCACCGACAGGCCCGGCGCCGTGAGTATGATGTCTGCAGCTGCCCGAGCCGCATCGGTCGCATTCGAGACGGCAAATCCACAATCGGCTTTCTTCAAGGCCGGCGCATCATTCACCCCATCGCCGGTCATGGCGACTATGTGATCGCCCTTTTGCAGAGTGTCGATGATCCGGTATTTATCTTCCGGAACGACCTCCGCGAAGATGTCCACCTCTTCGATCATTTCAATGATCGCGGACTCGTGCGTGTGTATGAATTCACGTTCGAGCAGGCGGGTGTCATAGAGTTCACCCACATCGGACATGACCTCGGTGGCAAACCGCTTCGCCTCTTTCAGCGGCACATCACCTTTTAGGCGCTGGTAGATAACCGTTGTCAAAACCTCTGCCAGGGCCAGCAGTTCGTTGCTTGCGGCGCCCGAGATCTGAGACGACCGGACGGTTCGCTGTTCAAGCCCGAGCAAGCCACCAATTTCCCGGGCGATGGCGAGATTGTCTCCGGTCACCATTTTCACTTCGACGCCGTTGCGCTGCATTTCGGCGATTACGTCTTTCGAGTCTTCCCGGGGAGGATCGTACAGCGGAATAAGGCCAAGCAGGTCAAGCGGCTGGTCACCGGTCCGGCGCCCCACCGCGATTGTCCGGTAGCCTTTGGCCGCCAACTGATCAACCTGCTGATTGACCTCATGGACCTTGTCATCGTCCAGTTCCGTCATCTCGAGCAATACCTGGGTTGCCCCCTTCATGACGACAAACTCGTTATTATCCCGCTCAACCCTGGCTTCGGTTCGCTTGTGGACCGGGTCAAAGGGCGTGAATGACCTCTGGTGATAGCTCTGCCAGTCCGATTGCGGAAAGTTATCCTTAAGGTACTGAAAAATAGGCAGTTCGATGGGATCCCGGTTTTCCGCTTTCGAGGCCAGCGCCGCACACAGGAACAGATCGGACTCCTCATAGCCCTCCAGAACGATGGGATTGGCCACCCGCATTTCGTTTTTGGTGAGAGTTCCGGTCTTGTCGGAGCAGAATACGTCAACGCCTGCCAGTTCCTCGATAGCCGTGAGATGGGAGACGATGGCTTTGCGGCGCGCGAGATTTATCGCTCCGACCGCCATGGTTACCGACAACACCGCGGGCAAGGCTACCGGAATGGCGGCAACCGTCAGTACCAGTGCAAAGCGGGCAATCTCAAGCAATGGCTCGTGACGGAACAGTGCAACCATCACAATCAGAAGAACCAGCGCCAGCGTGACCATGATCAGGAAATTGCCGATCTGCATGACCATTTTCTGGAAATGGCTGCGCTCCTTCAGGCCGGCGCTGGATACCAGGGACACCACGCTGGAGAAATTGGTGCGCATCCCGGTATTGACCACCACAGCAAGCATCTCGCCCTGCTTTACGATGGTATTGGCATAGCCCACCTCACCGGCTTTTTTGCTGACGGGCAATGATTCACCAGTGAGCGCAGACTGGTCAATCGAGAGGTAGTCGCCGTCCAGCAACTGGACGTCGGCCGGGATTACATTACCGATCTTGATGCGGATGAGGTCCCCGGGCACCAGTTCGCGGAAGGGAACCGTTTTATACTCACCGTCCCGCAATACCGTCGCCTCCCCGGCCAGCCCCTTCTTCAGCGCCTTCAAGGCATTAAGGGCGCGATGTTCCTGGAAAAAGTCCAGCAGGGCATTCACCAGCAACATCACCAAGATGATGATGAAATCCTCCCACTTCTGAACGAGGGCAGAGAGGATCGCTGCAATCTCGATCATCCATGGGATCGGCCCCCAGAAACGACGAAAAATCCGGTGCCAGAGAGATTCTTCCTTCTCCTGGATCTCGTTATAGCCAACTTGCTCCAGGCACTCCTGTGCAACCGAGTCCGATAAACCCTGGGAGGCGTCAGAGCCCAATGCTTTCAAGGTGTCTTCGACGGTCTGATCGGAGTAATCGTCGGTTTTTCTATCCATGATGCTGTCTTTTCCCTGAGCGTCGCACCGGCGGGGATCCGGCAAACGAGCAATACGGGGAGTGTGGGCGCCCGCCTGATAAAAAATAGTAAGGCAAGGGTCGGCTGTCCACGTGACAGCAATGGTGAGGAAACAAAAAACCCCGCACTAGGCGGGGTTCTTTATTTGATATGGCGCGGCTGGGAGGATTAGGCGGGCCTTTGACCCTTCCCCTTCGGGGCCGCCGTCGCGTAGCTCCGGCGTTCCTCAACCCACTGCGTGGGTTTCGGTCGAACCTCTTTCGGTTCAAATCCTTCCAGCTATACAAAGCAAAACGCCTCAATCTGCGAGGTACACAAACTGAGGCGTTTCGATCTTAATATGGCGCGGCTGGGAGGATTCGAACCTCCGACCGCCTGGTTCGTAGCCAGGTACTCTATCCAGCTGAGCTACAGCCGCTTGAAACTTGGGGGGAAAGTGGCGCGGCTGGGAGGATTCGAACCTCCGACCGCCTGGTTCGTAGCCAGGTACTCTATCCAGCTGAGCTACAGCCGCGCATTAGTCTTTCCTGTTGAGTGCTACCTCAACGGTTCTCTGCCTTCCAAAAAGGAAATGGCGGAGAGGGAGGGATTCGAACCCTCGGTACGATTGCTCGTACGGTTCCTTAGCAGGGAACTGGTTTCAGCCACTCACCCACCTCTCCTTGAGAACGGGGCGTATACTACCATAATTTTTCTGTTTTCATAGGGTTGACACGAGATTTTTCCGGCTCGATTTACCCTGAAATCAAAAAAGCCGTTCAGGTCACTCCCGAACGGCTTTTTAGTGATCAGCTGTTGCCCGGCTCCGGCTCTTCGGAGCCCTTTTCGGACTGAATCCGCTGATAGATTTCTTCGCGGTGTACCGCAACATCCTTAGGGGCGTTTACACCAATACGAACCTGGTTCCCCTTGACCCCAAGAACGGTGACGGTAATTTCATCACCGATCATCAGAGTTTCGCCAACGCGGCGAGTCAAAATCAACATATCCCTTACTCCCTATCCAGAGCTTCTACCTGTTCCGAAAAATGGTTTAGCGTACTTTTTGTACTTCTTACTTTTATAATGGGATCACTACTCGATCAACAGACGCAGATACCCTTATACGAATACGCGTTCTGATAGATTCAATTAATGATGCCCTTGTTATGAGACCGTCGGATAAGCCTGGCATCCGCTGGTTCAGGCCTCTTCTTTCACCCCGTTCTTGTCCAGTTCGAACGCACTGTGCAGTGCCCGAACCGCAAGCTCGAGATATTTCTCATCGATGACCACGGAAATCTTGATTTCCGATGTCGAGATCATCTGAATGTTGATGCCTTCATTGGACAGCGCCTCAAACATCCGGGATGCAACACCCGCATGGGAGCGCATACCCACACCCACGATGCTGACTTTCGCGATCTTGCTATCGCCAACCACTTCGCCGGCCGTCAGTTCATCGGCAACACCCTGAAGCACTTCCTTCGCGCGCTTGAAGTCGTTCCGGTGGACGGTGAAGGTAAAAGCGGTCTTGTTATCCTCGCCCACGTTCTGGACGATCATGTCCACTTCAATGTTGGCGTCACTTACCGGTTTCAGGATGCGCGAGGCGCTGCCCGGGGTATCGGGAACACCGGATATAGTCAGTTTGGCTTCATCACGGTTAAAAGCAATGCCGGAAACAACCGGTTGTTCCATGGCGTTTTCATCCTCAAAAGTAATCAGGGTGCCCTCGCCTTCCTGGAAGCTGGACAGCACCCGTAATGGAACATTGTATTTACCTGCAAACTCGACAGAGCGGATCTGGAGCACCTTGGACCCCAGGCTCGCCATCTCGAGCATTTCCTCGAACGTAATCCGTTCCAGGCGGCGTGCACTATCGACGACCCGGGGGTCGGTGGTGTAAACGCCATCCACATCAGTGTAGATCTGGCACTCATCCGCCTTCAACGCCGCCGCCAGGGCCACTGCTGTGGTATCGGAACCGCCGCGACCGAGGGTGGTGATATTGCCGCTCTCGTCGATACCCTGGAAGCCGGCAACGACAACCACACGACCTGCTTCGAGATCCGAGCGCATGTTGTGCTCGTCAATGCGCTGGATTCTGGCCTTGGTGTGGCTACTGTCGGTCAGGATCCGCACCTGCGAGCCGGTATAGGAGCGGGCATCACAGCCACGTTTCTGGAGGGCCATGGACAGCAGAGCGATAGTCACCTGCTCGCCGGTGGAAACCAGCACGTCCATTTCGCGCGGCGTCGGCTCTTCCATAATCTCACCGGCGAGACTGATCAGGCGATTGGTCTCACCGCTCATGGCGGAAACCACGACCACCACATCATGACCTTCCTTGCGGAACCGGGATACCTTCTCGGCAACCGCCTCTATACGCTCGGTGGTGCCCACCGAGGTACCACCGAATTTCTGAACCAACAGAGCCATGTCTTTCCCAAACTCCGATACGGGGAATCGCAACGGGGTCCTTGCCCCGCCCTCTAAAAACAAAACGGGCGAGATTATAAACCCCGACCCGCTCTCGAAAACAGTTGCTTAAGCGATATTTTTTTCAACCCAGGCCGGCACGCCCTCCAGGGCCTCGGCCAGCTTCGACGGATCGCTGCCGCCGCCCTGGGCCATATCCGGTCGGCCACCGCCTTTGCCGTCCACCTGGGCAGCGAGATGCTTCATCAGGTCACCGGCCTTGATGCGGTTGGTGGCAGACTTGGTCACGCCGGCCACGAGGATTACCTTGCCATCCTCGACCGTCGCCAGCACCACCACGCCCTCACCCAGCTTGTTCTTCAGCTGGTCGGCCGTCTCCATCAGTGCCTTGCGATCGGCGCCCTCCATCTCCGAGGCAACAACCTTGAGGCCGGCGACTTCCACCGCAGAACCGGCCAGATCACTACCAGCCGAGCTGGCAAGCTTCGCCTTGAGGGCGTCCACTTCCTTCTCAAGCTGGCGATTGCGATCCAGGGCATTCTGAACTTTCTCGACCACGGTTTCCCGGGTGGCCCGGACCAGCTTTGCGGTATCACGGAGGGTACGCTCGGTTTCCTCGACCCATTCCAGGGCACCGAAACCGGTCACAGCCTCGATGCGACGCACACCGGAGGAAATGCCGCTTTCAGAGGTAATACGGAACAGGCCGATGTCGCCGGTGCGAGCGACGTGAGTCCCACCACACAGCTCGACGGAGTAATTGTCAGTACCCATACTCAGGACCCGGACGGTGTCACCGTACTTCTCACCGAACAGGGCCATGGCGCCCTTCTCTTTGGCGCTTTCCATGTCGGTTATTTCGGTCTGGACCGGGGTGTTTTCCAGAATCTGTTCGTTCACCTGCCGTTCGATTTCCTTCAGCTGCTCCGGCGTCACTGCCTCGAAGTGGGAGAAGTCGAAACGCAGCTTGTCCGGGTCCACCAGCGAGCCCTTCTGGGACACATGCTGGCCAAGAACCTTTTGCAGGGCAGCGTGCAGCAGGTGGGTGGCCGAGTGATTGCGCTTGGTGCGTTCACGGCGGGCGTGATCGATGCGGGCGTCCACTTCCAGCCCGGGGAACAATTCACCCTCAATCACGGTACCGATATGCAGGTGATTGTCACCTTCCTTACGGGTATCGGTCACCTTGAACCGGCCCCCACTCCAGGTCAGCAGGCCGGTATCACCCACCTGGCCACCGGATTCGGCGTAGAACGGGGTGCGCTCAAGCACTACCACCGCTTCGTCGCCCGCCTCGGCGTTTTTCTCGTCAGTGCCCACCAGCACGGTACGAATCCGCTCGTGACCGTCGATATGGTCGTAACCGGTGAATTCGGTCTGGCCTTCGAGCTTCAGCCCGGTGGCGTTGTAGTCGATGCCGAACTTGCTGGCCGCACGGGCGCGATCACGCTGGGCCTCCATCGCCTTTTCATAGCCTTCGTAATCCAGTGTCAGGCCACGCTCACGGGCGATGTCGTTGGTCAGGTCAACCGGGAATCCGTAGGTATCATAAAGGGTGAAGATGGTCTCGCCCGGAATGACGGTGCCTTTCAGCTCGGCGATATCCTGCTCGAGCAGGCGCAGCCCCTTGTCCAGGGTCTTGGCAAACTGCTCTTCCTCCTGCAGCAGTACCTTTTCGATCTGCTTCTGGCTGCTGACCAGCTGCGGGTAGGCCTCGCCCATCAGCTTCACCAGGGCGTCGGTCAGCTTGTAGAAGAAGGGCTCGCTCGCACCCAGCTTGTTACCGTGGCGTGCGGCGCGCCGGATAATCCGGCGCAACACAAAGCCGCGGCCTTCGTTCGAGGGCATGACGCCGTCGGCAATCAAGAAGGCGCAGGAGCGGATATGGTCTGCAACCACGCGCAGGGATGCCTCGGTGGTGGCCACGCCGCCCAGGATTTCAGACGCTGCCTTCAGCAGGTTCTGGAACAGATCAATCTCGTAGTTGCTGTGCACGCCCTGCAGCACCGCTGTAATGCGCTCCAGGCCCATACCGGTATCCACAGACGGCTTGGGCAGCTTCAGCATCTCACCATCAGCAGTACGGTTGTACTGCATGAAGACCACGTTCCAGATCTCGATGTAACGGTCGCCGTCCTCTTCCGGGCTGCCGGGAGGGCCACCAGCCACTTCCGGGCCGTGATCGTAGAAAATTTCGGTACAGGGGCCGCAGGGACCGGTATCACCCATCTGCCAGAAGTTGTCGGAAGCGTAGCGGGCACCCTTGTTGTCACCAATGCGGACAATACGGTCCGCTGGCACGCCAATTTCCTTGTTCCAGATATCAAAGGCTTCGTCGTCTTCGGCGTAGACGGTGACCCAGAGTTTTTCCTTGGGCAGATTCAGCCACTGCTCGCCAGTGAGGAAGGTCCAGGCGTAGTTGATGGCTTCCCGCTTGAAATAGTCGCCGAAGCTGAAGTTACCCAGCATCTCGAAAAACGTGTGGTGGCGGGCGGTATAACCGACGTTTTCCAGGTCGTTGTGCTTGCCACCGGCGCGCACGCATTTCTGGGAGGTAGTGGCTCGTGTATAGTCGCGCTCCTCGCGGCCCAGGAACACATCCTTGAACTGGTTCATGCCCGCGTTGGTAAACAGCAATGTGGGGTCATCGTGGGGAACCAGAGAACTACTCTCTACAATGGTGTGCCCCTGCTGTCGGAAATACTCGAGAAACGCCTGTCGCAACTCTGCGGTTTTCATAGACCTTTGATACCTTTCCAGAAACCCGGCGGGGAGCCCCTCGGGTCCGCGATTGAATACGAATACTTACATGCGTGTGCAAATCCGCTACTCTAGCACACGCCGAGAACATGAAAAACGTGAAACCTCACAGGAGACCCCATGCCCCGACGCTTTCATGACGCCGAGGAACTCTTCCCGCCAGCGACGTTTATCAAGCGCGCCCTCGCCATCATCTATGATGGTCTGATCAGCATTGCCGTGCTGCTGGTGGCCACCTGGGTGTACACCATGATTGCCGGCTGGATCATCGGGTGGGACCAGTACGAACAGATGGCTGAGGCTGGCCAACTATCCGGTGACCCGGGCCTGACCTTCACACTGTTTCTCGTACTTTATCTTTTCTTTGCCTACTTCTGGACCCGGATCGGGCAGACCCTGGGCATGCAGGTCTGGCGCATCCGCATTGAGAACCTGGATGGTACCTCGGTGAGCTGGACCCAGGCCCTGCTTCGCTATGGCACGGCCGCAGCGGTAATCTTCATCACCATGGTGGCGAGCTATTATGTGGGGCCCGCCACCCTGTTCCTGACCGTTCCGGCCATTCTTGCCCTGTTCCTGCCAATCAACGGGCTATCCATTACCGACAGGACGTCCAACAGCGTTGTCGTGCAGGTGCCCAAAGAAACCAAAAAGAAGAAACTCTGAGTCAGGCCGGCGATCAGCCGGCCCGCCGCATCAACACCGCACCTACGGCCGCATTGACGGCTATCGGAATCAGCACCGCCAGCATCGGATTGAAACCGTAAACCACGCTCATGGGACCCAGCAGGTCCTGCATGTACTTGAACAACAGCCCCACCAGCAATCCGGTAAACACCCGGAACCCCATGGTGACAGACCGGAGCGGTCCGAAGATAAAGGATATGGCGACCAGCACCATGACCGCGGTACCCAAGGGCATCAGGGCCTTTTTCCAGAACGCCAGCCAGTAGTTCGCCGCGTTCAGGTCCTGCTCGCCAAGGTAAGAGGCGTACGTGTAAAGCCCACTCATCGAAAGATTCTCGGGCTTGACGATAAGCACACTCAGAACCTGCGGCGACAGCCCGGTTTCCCAGCGAAGAACCTGTTTCTTTTCCAGGCGGGTACCATCTTCTTCAATGTGGGTAGTGCGCACTTTTTCCAGTGACCAGTAATCCCCCTGATAAATGCCACGCTCGGCGAAACTGGAGGACTCCAGCTGCATGTCGTCACTGAATCGGAACAGCGACACCCCGTGCAACACACCGTTGGGCTGTACCGCATTAAGGTGCATGAACACATTGCCTTCCCGGTGCCAGACCCCCTGGGCGGAGGCGACGTTCTTGCCGGCTCCGAGAGCCACTGCCTTCTCACTCTGGGCATAACGCTCGGCCGGCGGTGCGACATATTCCCCGATCAGCACCCCCAGCAAAACCACCACCAGGGCCGGTTTCATCGCGGACCACACGATCCGTTTCAGGGAAACGCCCGCGGCGCGTATCACCGTGAGCTCCGAGGAACTCGCCATCGACCCCAGACCGATCAGGCACCCCATAAACGCCCCGAGGGGCAAATAGTCATAGATCCGCCTGGGCAAGGTAAGCACCACATACCAAAGCGCCTGAAGGGTATCGTAATTGTTGCGGGTGTCCTCAAGCTCAGCAATAAACGCGAAGATCAGATCCAGCGACAGCACCACCACCATGACCAGGAACATGGCCCCGCCCACGGTGCGCATGGTGTACCCATCAATCTTACGCATGGGCAGCCCCCTCTTTCATCAGGCGACGCCGATGCAACCAGGGAGGGCCGAACTGCAACCAGAGGCCGAACAGCAGGAACAGGGCATGCACCCAAAGCATTCCCAACCACTCCGGCACCTTGCCGTCCGCCAGCGCATCGCGGGCGACAATGAGCAGACCAAGGTAGGTGATGTAGACCAGCATGGCCGGCAGCAGGTGGAAGAACCGGCCCTGCCTTGGATTGACCCGGCTCAGGCGCACCGCCAGAAGGGTGACGATCGGAACGATCAGAGGCAGCGAAAGGCGCCAGTGCAGCATGGCGCGGTCCTCCGGGTCATTCGATGCCCAAAGCCGGGCGGTACTGACACCATCCTCGAGCTCGACGTCACGGGCCGTTCCGCTCTGAATCTTGAGGCCGTAGGCACCAAATTCCGTCACCTTGTAGTTCAGCGTCCCGGGCGCACCGTCGAATCGGGCACCCTCCTCCAGGATCAGAAACCGGCTTCCCGTTTCCTCATCGATCAGCTGGGAACCGGCCTCCGCCGTAATGATGCTCAGGCCTTCACCGTTGCGACCGTATTCGGCAATGAACACGCCCTCCAGACGGCGCTTGTCATCGCTGAGATCCTCGGTGTAGGTCACCCGGCCACCGGACAGCAGGTTCTGGAACCGGCCCGGCGCCAGCATCTCGAACTCCGTCGCCTTGGCCTGCTCGGCAAAAATGTACTCCACCTGTTTCATGCCCCAGGGCGAGACGTAGAGACTCATGGCACCGACGGTCAACATCACCGGCAGGCTGCCCAACAGGGTCTTGCCCAACAGCTGCCGTTCACTGGTGCCGCAGGCGAACAGCACCGTCATCTCGCTTTCCAGGTACATGCGGCCGTAGGCGAGCAGAATGCCGATAAACAGGCCAAGCGGCAGAATCAGCTCAAGAAAGCCGGGGAACCGGTACATCATGATCAGCGCCAGCACATCGGCCGACAGCTTGCCCTCGGCCGCGCTGGCCAGGTACTTGAGGAAGCGGCCACTCATGAAAACCAGCAGCAGGATGCCTGAGACAGCAACCATGCTGATCATGACCTGGCGAATGAGATAACGGAAAATAATGCTCAAAACGGTCTCTCTGGCCGCACCTGCGGAAACGAATGGAGGAATCCGGAAACAGCGCGTATTCTATGTAACCTTTGGTCTGAATGACAGAGCCGGGGAATTACATCCGGGCCATAGCGGCACTGGCTCCACCCGGTTGATTAATTCCCTGCTGCCCCCAAATGCTAGACTAGAACAGATATCCAACCCGCATCCCCGCGGACGTTTCTTCAGAATAACCAACAGGAGTTGCCATGAACTTCAGCCTGAGCAGCAAAGCTATCGCAACCACCAAGGCGGATTGCCTTGTCGTCGGCGTGCCCGAGAAAGGCGACTGGCCAGAGTCGACCACCCACGCGGACGAAGCGCTTGACGGACTGATCAAAAAGCTGCAAACGGCAGGAGACATCACCGGCAAGAACGGCAGCACCGCCCTGTTCCCATTGGATGGTCGCGCCTGGAGCCGCCTTCTGGTGGTCGGCACCGGCAAAAACGACGACCGTACACCGGCCAACTTCCGCAAGGCCGTTACCGCCGTCATCGGCGCCCTCAAGGACGGCCCCTCGAAAAGCGCCCTGATCGCGATGGCGGACACCCAGGTCAAAGGCGACACGGCGGTCAACTCCGAGGAAGCGCTGCTGAACGTGATTGGCCGCATCCTCGAGGAGCAGCTCTACACCTTTACCCAGTTCAAGAGCGACAAGCCCGCCTCCCGGAAACTGAACAAAGTGACCGTGGTCGCCTCCGGCGGCGGCAAAGCCCTCAAGGAAGCCTTCAACCTCGGCCTGGCCACCGGCCGCGGCATGAACTTCACCCGTGACCTGGGTAATACCCCGCCCAACATCTGCCACCCGATCTGGCTGGCAGACCAGGCCAAACAGCTGGCGAAAGAACACGATTGCATCAAGACCGAAGTGCTTGATGAAAAGCAGATGGAAAAGATGGGCATGAACACCATCCTGGCCGTCGGCAAAGGCAGCACCCAGCCCCCGCGCCTGATCGTCATGGAGTACCGTGGCGGCAAGGCCAAGGACAAGCCTTACGTCCTGGTGGGTAAAGGCATCACCTTCGACACCGGCGGCATCAGTCTCAAGCCGGGCGAAGGCATGGATGAAATGAAGTACGACATGGGCGGCTCCGCCAGCGTCTTCGGCACCATGAAAGTGCTGGCCGAGACCAAACCCAAGATCAACGTGGTCGCCGTCGTGGCCGCTGCCGAAAACATGCCGGATGGCGGCGCCTCGCGTCCCGGTGACATCATCACAACCCTCTCCGGCCAGACCGTCGAGATCCTCAACACCGATGCCGAAGGCCGCCTGGTGCTGTGTGACGCCCTCACCTACGTCAAGAAATTCGACCCCGAAGCGGTGATCGACATGGCCACCCTCACCGGCGCCTGCATCATCGCCCTGGGCAACCAGGCCACCGGCCTGCTGGCCAACAACGACGAACTGGCCAACGAACTGCTCGCCGCGGGTGAGCGCACCGGCGACAGGGCCTGGCGCCTGCCCCTCTGGGACGAGTACCAGAGCCAGCTCGACAGCAACTTCGCCGACATGGCCAACATCGGCGGCCGCCCGGCAGGCACAATCACCGCCGCCTGCTTCCTGTCCCGATTCGCCAAGGAATACCGCTGGGCCCATCTGGACATCGCCGGCACCGCCTGGCTCTCCGGCAAAGCCAAAGGCGCCACCGGCCGCCCGGTACCGCTGCTGGTCGACTACCTCATGTCCCACGCCGGCAAATAATGCAGGACAGACAGCCCCAAACCACCCCGGACCCCGGCAGCAACCCTGCCGGCCCGTCCGGGCAGCAAGACCGGAACCAGCGCTACTGGTTTCACATCCTCGCCAAAAACACCCCCGCTGCCCGCAACCTCCACGCCGTCAAACTCGTGGACAAAGCCTGGCACCAGGGCGACCGCGTCTGCATCGTCTGCGACACCATGCAACAGGCCCAGGAACTGGACGACCTCCTCTGGAACTTCAGCCCCGACGCCTTCATTCCCCACACCATCGTTCCGGACTCAGCCACCACCTGCACCGACCGCGTCGGCATCCTGCTGTGCCCGCCGGTGGCCGAAGACTGGGATACCGTCATAATCCTGTCTGCCACACTGCCGGCGGATGCCGACCGCTTCAAACGACTGGCACTGGTGGCCCATAACGATCCGAATGTACTGAATCAGGCGAGATCTCACTTCAAGCAGCTTCGAGCTCTCGGCATCGAACCCAGAGTCCACGACCAGCGAAAGCGGTAAAGCGGCGAATTGCACTGAGCCAGATCTGCGTGGTTGGGGCAGGCTTTCCAAAAATCTCGAAGGCCAGGGATGGCCTGAGAGAAGCGCACAGGGACGTGCTCGTAGCGGTTTTTGGAAAGCCTGCCCCAACCGCGCAAGGCACCAAACCTGCAGGCTTGGCGTTTAGAGAGGTTCGCCGCAAACAACCCGACCATGTATAATCGGGCATCTAATTTTTCCCTTGTGAATCAACCAACGGTCACTGCAGAAACCCATGGAAAAAACCTACCAGCCAGAAAACATCGAGCGCCAGTGGTACGAAAACTGGGAATCCAAAGGGTACTTCCGCCCCAGCGGTGAAGGCCAGTCCTACAGCATCGCCATCCCGCCCCCCAACGTGACCGGCAGCCTCCACATGGGCCACGCCTTCCAGCACACCATCATGGACACCCTCACCCGCTACAAGCGCATGCAGGGTCGCAACGCACTGTGGACCGTCGGCACCGACCACGCCGGCATCGCCACCCAGATGGTCGTCGAGCGCAAACTAGCTGCAGAAGAAGGCAAAACCCGCCACGACCTTGGCCGGGAAGAGTTCATCAAACGCATCTGGGACTGGAAAGAACACTCCGGTGGCACCATTACCCGTCAGATGCGCCGCCTCGGCAACTCCGTGGATTGGGACAACGAACGCTTCACCATGGACGACGGTTTCTACAAAGCCGTCCAGGAAGTGTTTATCCGCCTGTACGAGGACGGCCTGGTCTACCGCGGCAAACGGCTGGTGAACTGGGACCCGAAACTGCACACCGCCATCTCCGACCTCGAAGTGGAGAACAAGGAAGAAAAGGGCTATTTCTGGCACCTGCGCTACCCGCTCGCCGACGGCGCGAAGACCCAGGACGGCAAGGACTACGTGATCGTCGCCACGACCCGTCCGGAAACCATGCTGGGCGATACCGCCGTCGCTGTCCACCCGGACGATGAACGCTACCAGCACCTGATTGGCAAGTTCGTGACCCTGCCGCTGGTCAACCGCCGCATTCCCATCGTGGCCGACCACCACGCCGATCCCGAAAAAGGCTCCGGCTGCGTCAAGATCACCCCGGCCCACGATTTCAACGACTACGCCGTGGGCAAGCGCAATGACCTGCCCATGATCAACGTCATGACCCAGGACGCCAACATCCGGGACGTGGCCGAAGTCTTCAATGCTGACGGCACGGTCAACGAGGACATCGATGGCACCATGCCGGCCGCCTACGCCAGCCTGACCCGCGAGGACGCACGTAAACAGATCGTCGCCGACATGGAAGCAGCAGGCCTGGTCGAGAACATCGAAGACCATGTGCTGAGCGTACCCCGTGGCGACCGCTCCGGGCTGATTATCGAGCCCATGCTCACCGACCAGTGGTTCGCCGATGCCAAGACTCTGGCCAAGCCCGCCATCGAAGCCGTGGAAGACGGTCGTATCCAGTTCGTGCCCAAGCAGTACGAGAACATGTACTTCGCCTGGATGCGGGACATCCAGGACTGGTGTATCTCCCGTCAGCTGTGGTGGGGCCACCGGATCCCGGCCTGGTACGACGCCGAGGGCAACATCTATGTCGGACGCAGTGAAGAGGAAGTACGCCAGAAGCACAACCTGGCCGCCGGCGCTGCTCTGGAACAGGACGAGGACGTGCTGGACACCTGGTTCAGCTCTGCCCTGTGGACTTTCGGTACACTAGGCTGGCCGGAAATCACCGAGCGCCTGAAGAACTTCCATCCAACCGACGTACTGGTCACCGGCTTCGACATCATCTTCTTCTGGGTTGCCCGGATGATCATGATGACCATGCACTTCATGAAGAACGAAGACGGCACACCCCAGGTCCCCTTCCACACCGTCTACGTCACCGGCCTGATCCGGGACGAGCACGGGGACAAGATGTCCAAGTCCAAGGGCAACGTAATCGACCCGCTGGACATGATCGACGGCATCAGCCTGGACGACCTGCTGGAAAAGCGAACCGGCAACCTGATGCAGCCGAAGCTGGCCGAGAAGATCGGCAAGCGCACGAAGAAGGAATTTCCGGAGGGTATCACTGCCCACGGCACCGACGCCCTGCGCTTTACCCTGGCAGCCATGGCCACCACCGGTCGCGACATCAACTGGGACATGAAGCGTCTGGAAGGTTACCGCAACTTCTGCAACAAGCTGTGGAACGCCGCTCGCTACGTACTCATGAACACCGAAGGCGAAGACTGCGGCGTAAACGACGAGCCCGTGCAGCTCTCCCTGGCCGATCGCTGGATCATCAGCGAACTGCAACACTGTGAGCAGGAAGTGATCCGGCACCTGGACCAGTACCGCTTCGATCTGGCCGCCTACGCCCTGTACGAATTCATCTGGAACGAATACTGCGACTGGTACCTGGAGCTGTCCAAGCCGGTCCTGAACGACGACAACGCCAGCGTTGAAGCCAAGCGCGGCACCCGCCGCACTCTGGTTCGGGTGCTGGAAACGGTGCTGCGTCTGGCCCATCCGATGATGCCGTTCATCACCGAGGAAATCTGGCAGCGTATCGCGCCGCTGGCCGGCAAGAGCGGTGACAGCATCATGCTGCAGCCGTTCCCGCAGCCGGACGAGAGCAAGCAGGACGCTGCCGTCGCCGCCGACATCGAGTGGCTCAAAGGCGTGATCGTCGCCGTGCGGAACATCCGTGGCGAGATGAACATCTCGCCGGGTAAACAGGTTCCGGTCCTGCTCAAGGGCGGCAGCACCGAGGACGAGCGCCGCATGAACGACAACCGCCAGTTCCTGATTTCCCTGGCCAAGCTGGAGAAGCTGGAATGGTTCGAGGGAGACAAAGCCCCCATGTCTGCCACCCAGCTGGTGGGCGAGATGGAAGTGCTGGTACCGATGGCCGGCCTGATCGACAAGGACGCCGAGCTCAAACGCCTGGACAAGGAACTGGAACGCCTGCAAAAGGAAATCGGCCGCCTCGAAGGCAAGCTGGGCAACGAAAAGTTCACCGCCAAGGCACCAGCCGAGGTGGTAGAGAAAGAGAAGGAAAAACTCCGCGATGCCCAGAGCAGCCTGAGCCGGTTGAGCGAACAGCGGGCCGACATCGAGGCCATGTAAGCCATGATCGGCATCCTGGGTGCAGGCTCCCTGGGGCGTCTCTGGGCCGCCCTGCTCCCTGAGGACCAGGCGGCCTTTCTGCCACGGCCGGACGCCGATCCGGCCGCCCCTCCTCTTCGTTACACCTTCGAGTCACTCCAGGGTGACGAAATCAACGTATCCCGACCCTGGCTTGGGTCGGCGGGGGATGTGACCCTGCTCCTGGTCACTACCAAGGCCGGCGATACTCTGGCCGCTCTGCGCCACTGGCTGCCCCGGGTACCGGAACCCACGCCTGTCGTACTGTTCCAGAACGGACTTGGCAGCCAGCAGGCGGTGGCGAAGGCCTGGCCAATGCGGCCCATCCTGGCGGCCTCCACCACCGAAGGCGCCAACCGCCCGACGCCAGACCATCTTATCCACGCCGGAACCGGCGACACCTGGGTAGGCGCACTGACCCGCCCCGCTGAATCACAAACCTGCTCCGCTGTCTCGCGACTGAGCACCACCGGCCTCGCGATTCACACGGAAGAGCAGATTCTCCCCCGGCTGTGGCAGAAACTTGTAGTCAACGCCGGCATCAATCCCTTCACGGCCATCCTGGACTGTCCCAACGGCGACCTTCTGACTCAGAACTTCTTTCTCGAGCACATCGACGCCCTCTGCACAGAAATAGCCGAGCTGATGGCCGCCGAGGGAATCGAGCGCGTTGCTCCCGCGGAGCTGCGCCAGCGGATCGAAACAGTTGCCCGCAACACCGCCCGGAATACCTCGTCCATGCGGGGTGATATCCTGAAGGGACGAACAACAGAGATCGACTTCATCAACGGGTATCTGGTGCAACTCGGACAGCGCCTTGGAATTCCGACACCGGTGAACCAATTGCTGACCGACAAGGTAAAACAACTGTCACCACAGTAAGAGCCAAAGGAGTTTCCTGATGGGCAACCGCCTTTCGAAGATCTACACCCGGACCGGAGATGATGGTTCCACCGGTCTGGCCGATGGCAATCGCATCGCCAAGAACGCCCAACGGGTCGAGGCCATGGGCACGGCCGACGAACTCAACTGCCACATCGGATTGCTGATCGAGTCCCTGTCTGATGAGGACGAGTTGGTAGAATCCCTGCGCCGTATCCAACACCACCTGTTCGACCTAGGTGGCGAATTCGCCATTCCCGGAAGCCAGGTCATCGGTGACGACCACATCCAGTGGCTGGAGGAGACCCTGGACCAGCACAACACCGATCTGCCGCCCCTGAAGAACTTCGTGCTTCCAGGAGGAACACCGGCCGCAGCGCAATGCCATCTGGCCCGCGCCGTTTGTCGCCGGGCCGAGCGGGTGGTCGTTGCCCTCGGCCATGAGGATTCCATCAATACCGCCTCACGCCATTATCTCAATCGACTGTCAGACCTTCTGTTCGTGATTGCACGGGTACTCGCCCGGCGGAATGGTGGGGAAGAGATTCTCTGGGAACAAAAAAAATCCGGCCTCTGAGGGCCGGATTTTTTGGTCTGGAAAACGTCAGACGACGCCGGAAATGACCAACAGCGCCAGCCCGCAGAGCCAGGCAAGCATGGTGCGGTTGAGCAGGTCCCGAACCGCGGTCAGGCTTGTTGAACCAAACCGGTTCCATTCATCGGGATGCACCTGCAGGAACTTTTCTGGATCAAGCGCATAACCGGTCAGCGCACTGTTCGCCGATTCGGCAAGTAGCGCTCCAAACGGTTTGCGGAAAGCCGGCAACAGGTCTTTCGCCTCACTGAGCAAACCGGCGAGGTCGCCGGCCACGCCGAAGGTTACCGAGACTAGACGGGCAGGAATCCACGCCAGCCACTCGGCCCACCGGACAAATCGTGGACGGGCCGCGGCCTGGGGCCATTGCTCGGCGAGGGCGACCAGACCTCGCGCCAGGATCGCGGCAGGCATACCGCCCACCACAAACCAGAAAGCCACCAGAAAATAACGCTCGAAGATCGAAACGATGAAGGCCCGGGCCAATGACAGGTGCATGCTCTCGGCGGAACTGTCTTCCCGACGATCCTCCACAGGCAAGCAATCCCGCACATGGTGCCAGGCCGCCTGCATATCGTCTCGCTCCCAGGCATCGGAATAGACGCGCAGGGTCCGCTTCCACCCGGGCGCACCCATCATCGCAACCAGCACGACAAATTCCACCGGGTAGACCAGCCAACGCATTCCATAGCCGGTCAGCAGATATTCCAGCAGGCCACTCAGAAACGCCGGCAACAGCACCAGGGCCAACCCGGCGGCCACACCGGTTTCCTCACCCGCGTGCACCCGGCTGCCCCGGTGAAACCAGGAACGCCATAGATCGTCGCCCGAGAGATGCCCCGAACTATCCAGTTTCCGGCGTGCGAGGTAGGCCAGCAGGAAGACGATCAGTACCATCAGCCGAGCTCTCCCGTTCCTGAGCAGGCATTCAGACAGGCCATGAAATGCTCCCAATCAAACGCAGGGCCGGGATCGGTCTTGCGACCGGGTGCAATATCACTGTGCCCGGCAATACGGCTGGCATCGATCTCCGGCCAGGCTGTCATTATTTCATGGGCAATCTCGGCCAGCTTCCGATATTGGGCCTCGGTGTAGGGAATGTCATCGGCGCCCTCGAGCTCGATACCAATCGAGAAGTCATTGCACTCCTCACGGCCGTCAAAACAGGACCGCCCGGCGTGCCAGGCCCGATCCAGCAAACTGACAAACTGGATCACCTCCCCATCCCGGCGAATCAGCGCATGGGCAGAGACCTGAATATCTGCAATGGTTTCGAAATAAGGGTGAGCCGTCGGGTCCAGGCGGTTGCAGAAAAAATCCGGAATCTCCGGGCCACCAAACTGCCCCGGAGGCAGACTGATATTATGGACGACCAACAAACTGATCCCGGCGCCCTCGGGTCTGGCGCCAAAGTTGGGCGATGGGCACCAGGCCGCTCCCGGCAGACGCCCTGTTTTCCTGAGACTGGCCATCCCGGGCTCTTCTGAAACCATCAGTCTTTTCGGCTACTGCGCAGGTTGTCGATAATGGATTCAAGAGCCCGGTCGAAAATCAGACCATCATCCAGCATACCAATTTCGCCGGCAGCCATGGCCTGCGCCAGCTCCTCGCGGTGGTATTCGGCCACTTTTGCCCCACTGCGATTCACAAAAATATACTTGCCGGTTGCCTTGATGAACGCCGCCAATTTGCAACGACTCCTGTTGTCAGCCCGAATCAACTCAATCCAGGAACCCACTCGAAGACTGTCCGCACGGGCCAACCATTCAGCTTCAATCCCTGACTCTTCGTTAGCCCCCTGGACTTCATCCTGCAGACTGATATCAGCCAAAGGCTCCTCCGGGAGGGCTTCCGGAACGTCGGCCGGCGATGCCGGCTGAGGTACCGAAGTCACCAGGCGCTGGAAGACATCCACATGGGCCAGCTCCAGATCCCGAATCGCTGAATCCGTGGCAAACGGGTCCCAGGAGATTTCCTGCATGGCCTTGCGGAACTGGTCCACGATTGCGGGAATCGCCCGAAGGAGTTCGCTGCGCGTCGCTTCGGTAATCGGTCTCGGATCAACACTCCAGACCAACCGTTCGGTCAGTTCCCGGGCGTCTTTCCATGCCTCACTCTCTTCTCCCTGACGCAGGAACACCCATTGCAGGTAGCGGGTCCAGGGTTGTTCGAGCAGGGCCATCACCTGCTCCGGTATCTCCCGGTTACCGGCCACCCGGGACACCATCGCCTCAACCGTTTCGTTGGCCCGTTCCTGCCGGGCACGGCCTTCTTCGGCATCCCTCAGGCGCTGCTCCACCAGTTCGCGACGGCGGCGATCCAGATCCATGAAATGACTGAAGTCCCGCAGCAGCTCCTCGAACAACGATACATTCGTTGTGAATTCGTTCAGGATCCGGTCCACGATATATTCGATTTTCTCGCGGAAAGGGTCCCGCTGACCGGGTCGCTTCTCGGTCCAGCCAATGGCCGATAGCGCCATGTCATTCAGCAGCTTGCGCACCGGATGGCCACCCCGGTTGAAGAAATTCGGATCACTGAGAGCCACTTTCAGAACCGGAATCTGCAACCGTGCGATGAGCGCTTTCATAACGGCATGAAGCTGACGATCCTCCAGAATAAAATCGAACAACATGGACACGAGGTTGATGACGTCGTTGTCCATTTGCCCCACCTGAAGGGGCTTGCCGTCGTCGGTCTTCAGCACCAGGAGGATCTGATCCCGGAGTGGGACCACCTGATCCACATTCCAGCCCACCGCCTGAACCTGCACCTGGCTGAGTTTCGACATCAGCGCCTCGGTATCCAGGAACGCAACGCCGGACTGGCCCACACCGCCGCCGGCGGATTCGTCGCCCTGACGCAATAGCGCACTCAATTCGGAGAACGTCGCCCCCGCTCCTTCCTGGTTTTCGGAACTAGGCGCAGCTGGCTGTTCCTGACTCTGCATCTTGGCGGCAGACTTCTCACCGGAGCCGGATTTCGATTTGGGCACTGGCGGGCGCTTCATGTCCGGCAGCACCCCTTCCTCGATCAGCGTCTTGTTTGCCTGCTGATAGAAATTAGCCAGGATATCCACCAGCAGCTTGTCAAACAGCTTGAATACCACCAGTTTTGCGCGGATATCGATGTCCAGGTCGGCGCATGCCTCACTTACACCACCGCAAATCACTTCCGGACTCAGGGGCATCTGGCTGTCGGAGAGCTCGATGTCGGGCGCCAGGTGATTGACCCGGATCGTCAACAGGCGGATTGCATCGGCGTAGCGGTTGCGCAACTTGTTGACCAGGTTTTCGATGGCAACCTGTTGCTCGAGTTCACCGTGATCCATCAGGCTCAGGTTGTCCTGATCAATTTCCTCCAGGTCTCCCTGGGCAACGTGGGGACGGAACCGGCCAATCTCGTTAAAAGCCCGGCTGACGTACTGCAGAATCGAGACAGCAATGGATTTGCGACGAAGACGAAGCTCTCGCATGGCGTCGAAATAGGCCAGCTGGCCATGCTCATTACCGGCTCGGTCGGCGAGCTCGAACAGGGCATCGTCGGAACGATCAAAGAATTCGACCAGAACGGATTTGAGTTCCCGGCCGGAAGCATCCCGCAAACGGATCAGCGCAGGCGGCAGCGAAAACTGGCCCGCCGGCTTCCGGTCCTGAAAGCTGACTACCTTGTTATCCTGCGCCATTGCCTAACTCCGGGGTCGTGGGACGTCGATTGTACGTTTGTATAAGTTACTATAATAGAAGCTCTTTGCGTCAGATTCTGTCAGATTTTGTCACCATTTGTGTCGCAGAGGAGCCAATCCGGGGTAAACGTGATGAGGCTCACATTTGGTGATTGCCAAACATGCCATTAGAATCGTCCGCCAGCTTTCCTTTCAAAACACCAGACCGGACCCGACACCATGCTCTCTGCCGAACTCCTGCGCCAGTCAAGAATCGAAACCGTTGCCCAAAGCCTGCGTGAGGACATCGGCGATGGCGACATCACCGCCAGGCTGATTCCGGCAGACAAGCTGGCCACGGGCCGGGTCATCACAAGGGAAGCAGCCACACTGTCCGGGAAAGCCTGGGTCGACGAGGTCTTTCGTCAGGTTGACCCCCAGGTGACACTCCTGTGGCAGGCGCAGGATGGCGACCGGGTGACCCCGGATCAGGTCCTGTTCACCATGGAAGGCGCCGCCCGAAGCCTGCTCACTGCCGAGCGCACAGCCCTTAACTGGCTGCAGACCCTGTCCGGCGTCGCAACCACCTGCACCGGATACGCCGAAAAGGTCGCTCACACCGGCGTGAAACTCCTGGATACCCGCAAGACCCTTCCCGGCCTCCGGCTCGCAGAGAAATATGCGGTCACCTGTGGCGGCTGCCATAATCACCGTATCGGGCTCTGGGACGCGTTCCTGATCAAGGAGAATCACATCGCCGCCTGTGGCTCAATCGCCAACGCCATCGAGGAGGCGCGCCGTATTGCGCCGGGGCGCCCGGTCGAGGTTGAAACAGAAAATCTTGACGAGCTTGATCAGGCTCTGGCAGCGGGCGCGGACATCATCATGCTCGACGAATTTTCACTGGATGACATGCGCACCGCGGTGAAAGTCGCTGCCGGTCGCGCCAGGCTCGAAGCGTCCGGAGGCATCAACGCAAGCACGCTGGTACCCATCGCCGAGACCGGCGTCGACTACATCTCCATCGGCGCACTGACCAAAGATATACGGGCCGTGGACCTTTCCATGCGACTGGACTGAGCCGGCTTACTTCCCGGACAACAACTTGTCCATTCTCTCCAGCTCCCTGACCAGCCCGTGGCCGGATTCCGACCGGCCCCGGAAGTGCTCCTCTGCCATCGGGGCAATGCCCGACACCTCCGGCAAGGGGTGGCCGTTCTCGATCAGAATTTTCATCCGCTCCACGAAAACAAACTGGAGCCACTGGGTAAACACCATGGTGTCCATACAGAACGGCTTGTCACTCTGAAAGGCTTCCTCGGGGGGCGGCTCGCTCTCCCACACCTCCAGTTGCCGGAGCTCGATCTCGATCTGCAGCAGGCTGTCTGCCACCCGGGCAGCGGTGGTATGTGAGTCAGTCATGCAATTACCTAGTCGGTCAGCGGCTCCAGCTCTACTGCTTCCCCATGCAATACCCGGAACAGGTCTTCGTACTGGCGGGTCAGCGGATGCTTCGGAGCCATGTGAATGAGAGGCTGCCGGCTCTGATGGGACTCCTTCATCTTGACCGAGCTGGACAACCGGACCGGCAAAACCGGAAGGCCTTCCTCGGTGAGTTCCCTGACCAGCTTTCGAGGCAGGCTGGCTCTGGGCTGGAACTGGTTGGCAATGATGCCTTCCACCACCAGGTCCTGATTGTGATCTTCCTGCAACTCCCGGATCTCATTGAGAATGTTGTACAGTGCCTGACGGGAGAAATCGTCACAGTCAAACGGAATGAGGCAGCGCTGGGCTGCGATCAGCGCCGAGCGGGTGTAGAAGTTCAGCGCTGGCGCGGTATCGACGTAAATCGCATCGAAACTGTCGCCGAGCTTTTTCAGGGCCTCGCGGAGCTTGTAGATCTTGTGCTTGGCTTCCAGCTTTCGCTCCAGGAAGTCGAGCTCGGGGCTCGACGGCATGACAAAAAGATTGTCGAATGGCGTTGCATGCACGAACTCATCAGGCCGGCGGTTGAACATGGTAAACGCAACCGTCTGCTCCAGCAGATCGGCTACGGTATCCCGGAGTTCCGCGGCGGGCCTGCCCAGCAGGTAATGGGTTGAGTTGCCCTGCGGATCCAGATCGACCACCAGGGTGCGGTTGCCCCGTGCCGCACTGATTGCCGCCAGGTTGCAGGTAATACTGGATTTGCCTACACCACCTTTCTGATTGAATACAACCCGTCTCATGTCGTGCCTCCGTTAACCCGTATGCGTTTTACCATCCGTTGTATCATTACCGGCGTCACCATCCCATGACCGTTTTGACGAAGGGAATGGTCAACCGCCGCTGGGCCTGTAGCGAGTTCTCATCCAGGACATCCAGCATTGCCAGTAACTCGCCCAGACGCCGCGGTGCCCGGCGCATGATGAAGCTGGCGACGTCATCGCTCATGACCAGGCCACGCTGTTCAGCCCGGGCCTGAAGGATGGTCTGACGATCCTGGTCCCGGTAGATCCCAAGCTGCAGGGTCAACCCGTGGGTCAGCCGGGAAACCAGGTCCGGCAGGCGAAAGCCCAGGGAGGCCGGCACTTCCGACAAACTGACCATCAACAGGCCACGACGATCGTGAATCCGGTTATAAAGGTGAAACACCGCCTCCTCCCAGACCGGATCACCGGCAACCCGATCAAGGTCATCCAGACACACCAGGTCCTGGGTATCGAGACCCGCCAGCGCCTCGGGACCGAACGGCTCCAGCTCAGCGATGCTGATACAGACGGCAGTCCAGCCCCGGGCCTCGGCATGGTGACAGGCGGCCTGCAGAAGATGGCTCTTTCCCGTATCCGAGTCGCCACAGATCACCACAACGGGCACCCCCGCCGGTTGATCGCAGATCGCCTTCAGGCGGTGCGCCGCCTCGCTGTTGCGATCGCCGTGGAAATTGTCAAACCGGGCATCGTCCCGCAACTTGACGCCCAGAACAAGCTGGGAAGCACTCATGACTGCTTGGCCCTCCAGGCCCGTACACCCCAGACCAGCATGTAGTGTCCACCACTGACCACAGCAGAAACCGTCACCAGCAATATCCCGACTTCCCGGACCCATGGCTGCATGGGCAACCCGGCCAGAAGGATGATAATGGCCAACACCACCATAATCTGGATCAAGGTATTGATTTTACCGAGGATGCTCGGCTCCATTTCATAGCGCCCGATTGCGTAATGATAGGCGAGAGCCCCTATGACAATCAGCAGATCCCGCCCCAGCACCACCAGGAACAGCCATACCGGCAGCACCGAGGTCACTGTCAGGGTCAGGTAGGCGGTGATCAGCAGCGCCTTGTCTGCCAGCGGATCGGCAATGGCGCCAACCCGGGAGCGCCAGTTGTAATGCCGCGCCAGGAACCCGTCAAAACCATCGGAAATAGCCGCCACAAAGAAAATGACCAGGGCCATCCGGTAGTTTTCCATCAACAGGGCGCCGGCAAAGGGAGCTATCAGAACAATGCGCATAAACGTCAGCGCATTGGGTATCCATCGCCAGCGTTCCGATCTCACAAGGCTCCCTCCGGTAATGCCCTATTCTTCTCCGGCATTTCCAATAGCTGATGACGGCTGCCAACGGTAATACAGCATCTGGTACAGCGACTCGAAGGCTTGTTCCGCCCCCTCGGCATCCAGCGGCGGTGCGTCCGCAACCGGCTCGGCAACCGTTGCTTGCCCGGAGGCGCCATCCGTCACCCCATCGGCGCCATTCTCAACACCGGCCTCATCTGCCGGCTCAGTTTCCGGTGCCGTCTCCGGAGTCGACGAAGCCTCCTCCGGTTCCGGCTCGGCGACGAACGAGCCACTGTCCAGAGGAATGAACCGGGGATCCAGCGCGACGTATTCCTTGAGCTGATCCAGTTCACCGCTGAAGGTAACCCTGAGCGTCAGCTGATCGCCCTTGACCCGGGATGCACCGACCGCCCGGACCGGCGTGAAACCCTCAAGAATCCGGGTGGCCTTGCCGTAATCGGCCACCGTCTGGATGCCCTGAACCACGATATCCACCTGGGGAAGCTCGCCCACCTCACCGGCCGCAACGGCATAGCGGCTGGCATAGCGGTCCGCCCACCGGTCAATGACCGCTTGGGCCAGGGCCCGAGGATTTGGCGCCGTGACCGTTTCCTCGCCGCCATCCATCGCCATGCCGTCGAATACCCAGCCGGCCCGCCATTGGCCACCGCTCTGGCTGACCCGCACGAGGGCCATCACATCATGGCTGATGTCCGGGGCCGAGGAACGTACCCGACCAATAAACTGCCCCCAGATCTCGGACAGCAACTCTCGGTCACCCTGGAAGTTCCCGGAAGGAAGCCCCAGAGGGAGTCCCCGTTCGCGGGCCGCCTGCTGAAAGGCAGACTGCCACTGATCACCTTCCGCTCCGTCGGTGATCAGGCGCCGGGAACCACGCTCCTCGACTGCGATCCAGGCCAGGGTCAACGGTCGATTGGCGCCCCAAACAGGCGCATCGATAGACGCGAGAGCACGGTTGACACCCACCGCCCCGAACGACATTTGCAACCGGCTTCCGCCGTCCTCGCCCCGGAGAAACTGGTACGAAAGCAGCAAGGATTCGGCCTCGGCAAGCACCGACTGGACGCCGTCACGGGACAGCACGTCCCGGCTTCCGGAAACCCGGACCAGTACGCGACGCAGGCCCTCCGCATAACCCTGTTGCAACTGCGCTGCAGAGGAACCGTCCACCGGCACCTCAACGGAATAGAGCCCGGAGACTGTTACTGCCTGAGCCGGCGCACCCAGAAAGGCAAAGCCCAATAACAAAACGGCTGCCCGCACGGCAGCCCTGGATACCCGCGCCAAGTATTGTCCTTTCACTGACATGAATCACCCTGGTCTTCGCATGGATGGCGCATAGGATACACCATGGCCTATACAGTGAGTAGCTGTTAAAATCCGCGGCCTGTCCCACTTTTGCCAACGGTCACACAACACCATGAGCGAACAGAAGCCCTCCCTGACTTACCGCGACGCCGGCGTTGACATCGACGCGGGCAACGATCTCGTCAACCGGATCAAGGACACCGCCGCCCGTACCCGCCGGCCGGAAGTCCTTGGCGGCCTCGGTGGCTTCGGCGCCATGGTGGCGATTCCCGCCGGCTACAACGAGCCGGTACTGGTCTCCGGCACCGACGGCGTTGGCACCAAGCTGCGCCTCGCCATGCAGCTCGGAAAACACGATACCATCGGCATCGATCTGGTTGCCATGTGCGTCAACGATCTGGTTGTCGGGGGTGCAGAGCCGCTGTTTTTCCTGGATTACTATGCCACCGGAAAACTGAACGTCGATGTCGCCGCCCAGGTGGTCTCGGGCATTGGCGAGGGCTGCGAACAAGCCGGCTGTGCACTGGTGGGCGGCGAGACAGCCGAAATGCCGGGCATGTACGAAGGCGAAGATTACGATCTTGCAGGGTTTTGTGTCGGTGTTGCCGAGCGCAGTGAGATTATTGACGGAAGCCGCGCTCAGGCGGGTGACGTCCTGCTCGCCCTTGGCTCCTCAGGCCCCCACTCCAATGGCTACTCTCTGATCCGCAAGATTCTGGAAGTCAGCGACGCCGACCTGGAACAGACCATTGATGGCACCACCCTGGCCAATGCCCTGATGGCGCCAACCCGGATCTACGTCAAGAACCTGTTACAGCTGATTCGAGAAGTGGATGTGCGGGCCCTCTCCCATATCACCGGTGGTGGCCTGCCGGAAAACATCCCCCGGGTTCTGCCGGCAGGCAGCATTGCCGCCATTGATACCGAGAGCTGGAAACTGCCGGAAGTATTCCAGTGGTTGCAGGATGCCGGCGGCGTCGCCAGTGAGGAAATGTATCGCACCTTCAACTGCGGCATCGGCATGATCGTCTGTGTGCCGGCGAACCAGAAAGACCTGGCCCTGGATACACTCAATGCCATGGGCGAGAACGCCTGGCAGGTCGGCCTGATCGAAGGCGCCGATGATGCCCAGGCGGATGCGGTGGTTCGTTACGCACCGGGGCTGCTGTCGGCATGAAGGCAGACCAAGCCCCACTCCCCAAGATTCTGGTTCTTGTCTCCGGCAGTGGCACCAACCTGCAGGCGCTGATTGATGCGAGTCAGGAGCGGGATTTCCCGGGACAGATCATTGCCGTCGGTTCCAACCGCCCCGGGGCCTTTGCCCTGGAGCGGGCCGCCCAGGCCAACATCGACACCTTCGTGGTGGATCACAAGGAATACGGAAGCCGGGAGGAGTTCGATGCCGCGCTGATGGCCGAAATCCGCCGCCACAATCCGGACCTGATCGTCCTGGCAGGCTTCATGCGGATCCTGACCACCGATTTCGTGCGGGCATTCCGTGGCACCATGCTAAACATCCACCCGTCGCTATTGCCCAGATACACCGGCCTCAATACCCACCAGCGCGCCATTGAAGCCGGAGACACCCTGCACGGTGTCTCGATCCATTTCGTGACCGAAGAACTCGACGGCGGTCCGGTCATTGCCCAGGCAGAGGTGCAGATAGCGCCGGACGACACCCCGGAATCCCTGGCGGAGAAGGTGCAGGAGAAGGAGCACATTCTGTACCCGATCGTCGTGCGCTGGTTTTGCGAAGGCCGCATCCAACTGGGTAGCGACTACATCCTGTTCGACGGCGAAATCCTGAAAGCCCCGATGCGCCTGCCCGACAACTGAACAGATTGTCATCCTCATACTGCCTGGTAGCAGCTACACTGTCGCTGACTTTGACAGTTTGAAGGTTTGGCACATGCGTATGTCAGGACAATCCAGAAGATCCGGAAAACCCTCTGCGCTCAGGCGACTGGCCTTACTGGCCATACTGCTTTTGCCAGTCGCGTCTGTCGCAGAGGAGGAGCCCGCAGCGGAGCTGATCCCCTCCCGGGTGAGCTACACCGCCAGCATGGACAAAGGGCTGGAAATTAACGGCACCGCAGTGCGTAGCCTCACCTCCCAGGGCAACGGCATCTGGCTTTATCGCACCGACGTCGACTCCTTCATTGCAGACATCGACGAATCCCTGGTGCTCCGATGGGAAAACGGTCGGGTTATCCCCTTGCGCTATCGCTACCGCCTCTCCGGCGTATTCATACGGGATCGCGAACAGTCCGTGGATTTCGACTGGAACAAAGGCGTCGCAACCGGCAGTTATCGCGATAAGGGCTTCGAGCTGCCGCTTGAGGAGGGCGCCTTGGATCCGCTCGGCTATCAGCTCCAGCTTCGCCAGGACATCAAGGCGGGCAAGCGGGAAATGAGCTACCAGGTCATCGACGGTAACGACTATGACGAGGAGAAGTTTGCCGTCATTGATGAGGAGCAGGTATCCTCCAACGGTGACACCATCACCCTTCTCAAAGCCGAGAAGGTCCGGGGCGAAAATGCCCGACGCCAGACCCTGATGTGGTTCGACCCACAGCAGGATTTCCTGTTATCTCGCCTGCTCCAGGTAGAACCTGACGGCAGTCGTTACGAGCTGCGCCTGGAGAAAGCAGAGCTGGGCGATTAAGCCTTCCTGCCAGCCTCTGCCCACACGGTTTTCACCTCATCCGCAATGATGCGAAGCCCTTCCGCCACGCGCTCATCGTCCTGGGAATAGGTCACCCTCAGGCATTCATGACGGTGGCGCCAGCCATCGTCCGGCAGCCCGGGGAAAAAGTAGTGGCCGGACACCACCAACACGCCCCTGCCCTTCAGACGCTGGTACAGCTCCAGGCTGGAAATGGGCAGATCGGGAAACCATAACCAGAGGAACATGGCGCCCTCAGGTTTGTGGATATACCAGCGACAGCTGTCCTCCCCCATCGCTTCCCGGAAGACGGCGACCGCCTTCTCCATCTTGGCTTTGTAGAAGGGGCAGACCACATCGCGGCTCAGTGACAGAATCTCGCCGGAGCGAACCAGAGGCTCTGCCAGCATGGCGCCAAAACTGCCTGTCGCCAGGTTGAGGATCGCGTTGATGCCCGACAGCGCCTTGATGATCGGCTCCGCAGCAATCACGATGCCGGTGCGTGCGGCCGGCAGGCCCAACTTCGAGAGACTCAGGCACAGGATAATCTGCTCGTTCCAGGTAGGATGGGCATCCACGAAGAGCAGACTGGGGAACGGCGTGCCATAGGCGCCGTCGACAATCAAGGGGATGTCATGCTGCCTGGCCATGACTTCCAGCCGGGCCAGCTCGCCGTCGGTAATGACATTGCCGGTGGGATTGGTCGGACGCGACACGCAAATGGCGCCAGTCTCACCGGTGACCTCGACCGCGTCAAAGTCCACTCGGTACTTGAACTCGTGGGCATCGGTGAAGGAGATGTCCGGCTGCACCGCCCGGAACAGCTCCGGCTCGATGCCGGCGTCGGCGTAACCGATGTATTCCGGGGCCAGAGGCAGCAAAATATGTTTGCGGTGACCGTCGCCATATTCGCCGCCGAACATGTTGAACAACATGAAGAAGGCAGCCTGACTGCCGTTGGTCAGCGCAATATTCTCCGGCTTCAGTCCCCAGCCGTACTCCCTGTTGAGCAACTCCGCCAGCGAGGCAATGAACTGCTTTTCCCCCTGGGGCGGATCGTAGACCCCGACCAGCCTCCGGATATCATCCTCGCTCTGGCTCATGTCCTCGAGAATCTGCTGCACCCGCTGCTGGATCTCGGGGATATGGCCGGGATTTCCCCCGCCCATCATGATCATGTCATCTCCGGACGCCATCGCATTCCCCAGATCATCCATCAGGGAGGTGATACCGGCGTCGGCGGTGAATTTGCGACCAAAAGCAGAGAGTTTCATGGCTCTATCCAATCCGGGCTGACAAACAGGTTTCAGGTTAAGTGTAGCGTGGACAGCGCAGTTATTTAGCTGTCCAGGGCGATTCCGAGGTTGCTGACGCCGTCGTTGGCGGCCTCAGTCTTAAGCTCGGCAATGAAGGATTCCTTGGGAACCCGCTGGCGCTTGAGCGCGAGCACCAGGTCACGCTGGAACATCTTGTCTTCTTTCATCAGGGGGTGATGATCCAGCAGGCGCACCAGTTCATCTTCCGGCAGGTCTTCACCCTCGGACAATTCGATGAAGTTCATGACCGTTGCGGTAGCCAGCTGGGAGGCCTCGGTCGCCCGATGCTTGTTGGGGTTCAGGCGGTTGAGCAGGGCCTGCTCCAGCAACTGGCAGAAGTCGAATGCCGGGTAGACGCCATAAGCATCGTAATCATCAACGTTGGGCGACAGGGTCTCGAGCTTGCTCAACAGTTGGGGAATGGCCGCTTCGCTGTTCTCCTTTTGCAGCATATCCCAGGCAAGATCAAGCAGCTGGCGCATCTTGGCGCCGCTTTTCAGACCGACGGCATCGGCAAACAGGGCGTAGTTGGGGAACGAACGTTCCGCCAGGGCAAGCAGGAAGGCGCATTCACGCCACCCCTGCAGTTGTGCGACGGCTTTGAGAAACTGGTTGGCGTTCATGTCCTGGGCAGGGTCACGCCGGTCTGGCCCAGATATTTGCCGCCACGATCCTTGTAGCTGGTATCGCAGACTTCGTCGGATTCGAAGAAGAGCATCTGGGCGACGCCTTCGTTGGCGTAAATCTTGGCCGGCAGGTTGGTGGTGTTGGAAAATTCCAGGGTCACCTGGCCTTCCCACTCCGGCTCGAGCGGGGTGACGTTGACGATGATGCCGCACCGGGCGTAAGTGCTTTTGCCCAGGCAGATGGTGAGTACGTTGCGCGGGATGCGGAAGTACTCGACGGTGCGCGCCAGGGCGAAGGAGTTCGGCGGAATGATGCAGACGTCACCGGTGTAGTTGACGAAGCTGTTGTCGTCAAAATTCTTGGGGTCGACGGTGGCGCTGTGCACGTTGGTGAAGATTTTGAATTCGTTGCTGCAGCGGACGTCGTAACCGTAGCTGGAGGTCCCGTAGGAGATGACACGGCCTTTTTCGGTTTCGCGAACCTGTCCGTGTTCGAACGGTTCGATCATGCCGTGTTGTTCGGACATCCGGCGGATCCACTTGTCGGATTTGATGCTCATCGATGAAGTCTCGTTTCCACTGGAAAAATTGAGGCGTAGTTTACCTTTTCCCTTGGGGTCTGTCGAAGGCTCCCGGGCTTATCGCAGGACTGATTGCTGTGGGGGCTGCGAGGCCAGGGGCCGTTGTCCAAAACACGCTACGAGCACATCCATGTGCGCTTGTTTCGGGCCGTCCTTGGCCCTCAACAGTTTTGGACAACGGCCCCTGGCCTCGCGATCAAGCGTCTCGGAATTCGCTCTTGTGCACTGAGCTAGTGTTCGGTCACAGAAACACTTGAGATCGAACCAGACAGGTTTCGCTCCCGGGTGGACAGCTCTGCCCCTACCCGACGGGCGATGTCCCGGTAACGGCGGGCAACTTCGGAATCCGGCTCGGCGATGACCGAGGGCGTGCCGCCGTCTGTCTGCTCCCGGATGGTCATGTGCAGTGGCAATTGACCCAGCAACGTGGTGTCGTATTCCTCGGCGATGCGTTCGCCGCCGCCGTGGCCGAACAGGGGTTCTTCATGACCGCAGTTGCTGCAGATGTGAACGCTCATGTTTTCGATCACGCCCAGTACCGGGATGTCGACCTTGCGGAACATTTCGATGCCTTTCTTGCCGTCCAGCAGCGCGATGTCCTGGGGTGTGGTGACGATGACGGCGCCGGTGACCGGGACTTTCTGGGCCAGGGTGAGCTGGATGTCACCGGTGCCAGGGGGCATATCGATGATGAGGTAGTCGAGTTCATTCCAGAGGGTCTGCTGGAGCAGTTGCATGACGGCGCCGCTGACCATGGGGCCACGCCAGACCATGGGGGTCTTTTCGGTGACGACGAAGGCCATGGAGTTGGCCTGCAGGCCGTGGGCTTCCATGGGAACGAAGTATTTGTTCTCGCGGGTGTCCGGGCGTTTGCCTTCGGGGACACCGAGCATCATGCCGATGCTGGGGCCGTAGATGTCGGCGTCCAGGATGCCGACTCTTGCGCCTTCGGCCTGGAGGGCCAGGGCCAGGTTAACGGCGGTGGTGGATTTGCCGACGCCGCCCTTGCCGGAGGCTACGGCGATGATGTTCTTGACGCCGGGAACCGAAGGGATGTCTTTCTGGACTTTGTACGAATGGATTTTCTGGCCGACGTGGACGTCGGCGCTGTCAACGCCGTCGACGTTTTCCAGGGCGTTGGTAACGATCTGCTTGAGCCCTCCGGCAATACCTTTGGACGGGTACGGCAGTTCGACCATCAGGGTGACTTTGCCGCTTTCGTCAGCGCTCAGGTTTTTGACGGCGCCGAGCTCGTACAGGTCCTTTTCGAGATAGGGGTCCTGGTATTCGCGGACAGCGGCTTCCAGGGCCTGCTGGGAAATCTGGGTCATCGGGTTCTCCGGAATAAGCTCATGAACACGGAAACGGGTGTTTCAGGTGAAAAATTGCTGCTTGGAAGGTATCATCTGTGCCCGTTTCTGACCATATGGGGTCTTTACCTGGAGCAATCAATTCAGGATCGATAACTAAACCCCGATTTTGTCTTTCCAACCCTTACCAACAGAAGGTTCGGACATCACCATGACGCAAGCGAGCAAGCATCAGCGCGATATTCTGGTTACCAGCGCCCTGCCCTATGCCAACGGGCCGATCCACCTGGGTCACCTGCTGGAGTACATTCAGACCGACATCTGGGTGCGCTACCAGAACATGCGTGGCCACAACTGCTACTACGTTTGCGCCGACGATGCCCACGGCACCGCGATCATGCTGCGGGCCGAGCGGGAAGGTATTACGCCTGAACAGCTGATCGAGCGGATCAGCCAGGAGCATCAGGAAGACTTTGCCGGCTTCCACATCCGCTTCGACAACTATTACTCGACCCACTCGGAGGAGAACCGGTATTTCTCCGAGTACATCTACCGCCAGCTGCAGGAAAACGGGCACATCGCCACCCGGAAGATCACCCAGTTCTTCGATCCGGAGAAAGAGATGTTCCTGGCGGACCGTTTCATCAAGGGCACCTGTCCCAAGTGTAAGGCGGAAGACCAGTATGGTGACAACTGTGAGGCCTGTGGCGCCACCTACACGCCGGCGGAGCTGATCAATCCGCGTTCCGCGGTTTCCGGTGCCACGCCGGTGGAAAAGCAATCCGAGCACTATTTCTTCAAGCTGCCGGATTTCCATGACTTCCTGGCCAGGTGGACCCGCAGCGGCACCCTGCAGCCGCAGGTCGCCAACAAGCTGGCGGAGTGGCTGGACGCCGGTCTGCAGGAGTGGGACATCAGTCGTGATGCGCCCTACTTCGGCTTCGAGATTCCGGATGCACCGGGTAAGTACTTCTATGTCTGGCTGGACGCGCCGATCGGCTACCTGGCCAGCTTCAAGAACCTGTGCAACCGCGAAGACATCGATTTCGAGCACTTCTGGAAGGCGGATTCTGAGGCCGAGGTCTATCACTTCATCGGCAAGGACATCATCAATTTCCACGCCCTGTTCTGGCCATCCATGCTGCACGATGCCGGCTTCCGTACTCCGACGGCGGTCTGGGCCCACGGCTTTGTGACCGTCAACGGCAAGAAGATGTCCAAGTCCCGCGGCACCTTCATCATGGCGCGGACCTACCTGGATCATCTGAATCCGGAGTACCTGCGCTACTACTTCGCGGCCAAGCTCACCGGCAGCGTCGATGACATGGACCTGAACCTGGAGGATTTCGCGGCGCGGGTGAATTCCGACCTGGTGGGCAAGGTGGTAAACATCGCCAGCCGCAGCGCCGGCTTCATCACCAAGCGCTTTGACGGTCAGCTGGGTCAGGTGACCGAGCATGACAAGCTGAAGGAGTTCATTGAGGCGGGCAAGGAAATCGAGGAGTTCTTCGAGGCCCGGGAATTCGGCCGCGCCATGCGCCGGATCATGGAACTGGCGGATATCGCCAACCAGTATGTAAACGACGAGCAGCCCTGGGTCATTGCCAAGCAGGAAGGCCAGGACGATAACCTGCAGGCGATCTGCACCAATGCCATCAATATGTTCCGCATCTTGATGACCTACCTGGCGCCGGTACTGCCCAAGACCGCCGAGGCCTCGGAAGCATTCCTGAATGCGAAACTGGACTGGAACAACCGGGCCGAACTACTGGAAAACCACGGCATCAACAAGTTCAAGCCGTTGATGAACCGGGTGGACATGGCGCAGATCGAAAAAATGCTGGACGCTTCCAAAGAGGAACTGCCCGCAGCGACCGGCAAACCAGAGCCCGCTGCCAATCTGGAACCGATCGGCGATGAGATAGAATTTAGCGATTTCGCGAAAGTGGATCTTCGGGTTGCTAAAATTGTCAAAGCCGAACACGTCGAAGGTGCGGACAAGCTACTTCGACTGACACTTGACGTAGGACATGGCGAACGCAACGTGTTTGCTGGTATCAAGTCCGCCTACAAGCCGGAGGATCTGGAAGGCCGTATGACCGTGATGGTGGCCAACCTGAAGCCGCGGAAAATGAAGTTCGGCATGTCCGAGGGCATGGTCCTGGCAGCCGGCCCGGGTGGCAAGGATATCTTCATCCTGTCTCCGGACTCCGGTGCGACCCCGGGCATGCGGGTAATGTAAGGCAGCGCGAGGAAGAGCAGCCGCGATGACAGAGTATTTGCTGATACTGGTCAGCACCATTCTGGTGAACAACTTTGTACTGGTTCAGTTCCTGGGCCTGTGCCCCTTCATGGGCGTGTCCGGGAAACTGGAAACGGCCATGGGCATGTCACTGGCCACCACGTTTGTTCTGACTCTGTCATCGGTGTGCAGTTACCTCGCCTACACCTACCTGCTGGCGCCACTGGACCTGGCGTTCCTGAAGACCATTACGTTTATCCTGGTGATTGCAGTGGTGGTGCAGTTCACCGAGATGGTGGTCCGCAAGACCAGTCCGCTGCTCTATCGGGTTCTGGGCATTTTTCTGCCCCTGATCACGACCAACTGCGCCGTTCTCGGCGTGGCACTTCTTAACCTTAATAAAAACAACAACTTCGTTGAGTCTGTCCTGTATGGGTTCGGCGCAGCGGCCGGGTTCTCCATGGTTCTGGTGCTGTTTGCCGCCATGCGCGAGCGTATCGCGGTGGCCGACGTCCCGGTTGCCTTCCGGGGCGCTGCCATTGGTATGGTGACGGCAGGACTGATGTCGCTGGCTTTCCTGGGCTTCACCGGCCTGGTTACTGTCTGACGGAGCGTTGTTGTTATGTGGACGGGCATTCTCATCGCCGTTGCAGTGCTGTTGGCCCTGGCCGTGGTTTTTGGCGGCCTGCTGGGCTTTGCCTCCGAACGGTTCAAGGTTGAGGGCAATCCGCTGGTCGACCAGATTGATGCCCTGCTGCCACAGACCCAGTGCGGTCAGTGCGGCTATCCGGGGTGCCGGCCCTACGCAGAAGCCATTGCCCAGGGTGAAGCCATCAACAAGTGCCCACCCGGCGGGGAGAGCACCATCAAGGCCCTGGCCGATCTGCTGGATGTAGAGCCGCAGCCGCTGGATTCCGAGCACGGCGTCGAACAGGCCAAGCGGGTGGCGGTCATCCGCGAAGACGAATGTATTGGCTGCACCAAATGCATACAGGCCTGCCCGGTGGATGCCATCCTCGGGGCGGCGAAACACATGCACACCGTGATCGAAAGCGAGTGCACGGGGTGCGATCTGTGCGTCGAGCCCTGCCCGGTTGACTGCATCGACATGGTCACGGTGGAGCCCGACATTCGCACCTGGACCTGGACACCACCGCCTTCCGGAATCATTGCCACCGACCGCCAGGGAGCCAGCGCCTGATGACTCAATTGTGGGATTTTAGCGGTGGCATCCACCCGGCCGAGCACAAGCAGCAATCCACGGCTCGTCCCATTCGGACGGCCGGTTTACCGGAGCGGCTCGTCCTGCCACTGCAGCAACATATTGGCGATCCGGCAGAACCGCTCGTGGAGGTCGGCCAGCGGGTGCTCAAGGGTCAGAAAATCGCCGATGTCAGTATCGGCATGGGCGTACCGGTTCATGCTCCGACCTCCGGCGTGATCGAGAGCATTGCTGAATTGCCGGTACCGCATCCTTCCGGGCTGAATGACTGGTGCATCACCCTGGAGCCGGATGGTGAGGACCAGTGGCGGGAGAGAAACCCGGTATCGGATTACCGCAAACTGGACCGGGAGGGCGTACTGGAAATCATTCATGAAGCCGGCATTTCCGGCATGGGTGGTGCCGGTTTCCCGACCGATATCAAGCTCCGCCCGCCGCGGGATCGCAAGGTGGACACCCTGATTCTCAACGGTGCCGAGTGTGAGCCTTACATCACCGCCGATGACATGACCATGCGGGAAAAGGCAAATGAAGTGGTGGCCGGCCTGAAGGTGATGGCCTGGATCCTGCGGCCGGAACGTTGTGTCATCGGCATCGAGGACAACAAGCCCGAGGCCATCGAGGCCATGCAAAGGGCCTGCGAAGGCACCCAGATCGAGATTGCCGTCATCCCCACCAAGTATCCGTCGGGCGGCGAAAAACAACTGATACGCATCCTTACCGGGCTGGAAGTGCCCAGTGACGGAATCCCCGCCGACATCGGCGTCATGTGCCAGAACATCGGGACGGCGGTTGCGGTTTCACGGGCCGTGTTCGAAGACAGCCCACTGATCTCCCGGATCGTCACCATTACCGGGGAGGCCGTCCGTGAGCCAGGCACGTTTGAGGCGCTGATAGGTACACCAATCGATCACCTGCTCGAACAGGCAGGTCTGGAACCGCAGAAAGTGAATCGCCTGGTGCTCGGGGGGCCCATGATGGGCTACACCCTGACCACGACCGCAGTTCCAGTGACCAAGACCACCAACTGCGTGATCGCCGCCACAGAAGCCGAATTGCCCACGCCGCCTCCGGAACAGCCCTGCATCCGCTGCGGCCAGTGTGCCGAGGTGTGCCCAATGGAACTGCTGCCCCAGCAGCTGTTCTGGTATTCGAAATCCGGCGAGTTCGAGAAGGCAGAGCATCTGAACCTGTTCGATTGCATCGAGTGTGGTGCCTGTTCCTACGTGTGCCCCAGTTCCATTCCGCTGGTGCAGTATTACCGTTTCGCCAAGGGCGAAATCCGCGTCCAGCGAGCGGAGCAGGTCAAAGCCGACCGGGCCCGGGAGCGCTTCGAGGCACGCCAGGCGCGTCTCGAGCGGGAGCAGAAGGAGAAGGAGCAACGGCGTAAAGAGCGGGCGAAAGCAGCTGCCGAAGCCCAGGCGAAAAAACAGGCGGAGGAAGAAAAAGCCGCAGCCTCCGGGGAGGCAGTTGATGATCGCGCCGCCAAGGCGGCGCTCGTACAGCAGGCCCTGGAGCGCAAGAAGGCCAAGGCTGCCGGAACCACGCCGGAAACCGGCAGACAGACGCCCGCCACAGAGGAAAAGCCCGATGTCGAGGCGTTGGAAAAGCAGTTGAGCCAGGCTAAAGCTAAACTGGATACCATGCAGGGTATGCTGGATGACGCCAAGGCACAGCAGGCGGACAACGTCGACAAGCTTGAGCGCGCTGTGGCCAAGAACCACGACCGGGTACAGCGTGCCGAACAGGCGCTGGCCGAGGCCCGAAAGGCCCTCGCCAATACCACCGAATCCCAGACATCCGATTAACCGAGCTCAGGCCCGACCTACATGGCATTTGTTCAGCAGTCATCTCCCCACGCTCACAACGCCCGCCCGACTTCCCGGGTGATGCTCTGGGTTATCATCGCATCCCTGCCCGGGCTGCTTGCCCAGACACTGTTCTTTGGCTGGGGCAACCTGATCAACGTGGCATGGTGCATTGCCGTCGCCCTGGCCTCCGAGGCCGCTTTCCTGAAGCTGCGCGGCAAACCCGTTGCGTTTTTCCTGAAGGATAATACCGCAGCCGTCACCGGCCTGCTGCTGGGCCTCTCACTGCCACAATTTGCCCCCTGGTGGGTGTCGGCCATTGCCGTCATTACCGCCATCATCATTGCCAAACAGCTGTATGGCGGGCTGGGCTCCAACCCCTTCAATCCGGCCATGGTCGGCTACGCCCTGGTATTGATCTCGTTCCCCGTTGCCATGACCACCAACTGGGCCGAGGCTGCCATGCTGTTTCAGGGCGCGCCAGGGTTTGGTGAAACCCTCGCCCGGATTTTTTCGGCATCCCAGACCGCTGTCGACGGCTGGACCATGGCCACGCCCCTGAGTGAGTACAAGCACAAGATCGCCTCTCACACGGCCACCGAAGTCCTGAACCACCCGACTTTTGGTGACGGTATCGCCCGGGGCTGGGAATGGGTAAATGTTGCCTTCCTGGCAGGCGGTCTTTTGCTGGTATGGCTACGCATTATTACCTGGCATATTCCGGCGGGCTTCCTTGGCGGCCTTGCTATCATGAGCCTGGCCTTCGGCTCCAATGCCGACCAGTTTGCGCCCCTGTCTCTTCACCTGCTGGCAGGCGGAACCATGCTTGGCGCCTTCTTCATCGCAACCGACCCGGTCTCGGCGGCCACCAGCCACCAGGGCAAACTGATCTACGGCGCAGGCATCGGCATCCTGATCTACATCATCCGTTCCTGGGGAAACTACCCGGATGCAGTAGCGTTCAGCGTCCTGCTGATGAATTTTGCCGTGCCCTTTATCGATTACTACACGCCACCGCGTGCCTATGGCCACCACAAGGCCCGTCGCGGTTTGCCTGGCAAGAATCAGGGGTAAGACATGGCTGCATTGGGACAATCCATTCGACGTAGCGCCATCGGCCTTGGGCTTTTCGCCATCATCACAGGCGGGTCCATCGCTGTGACCCAGGCCCTGACCGAGGAGCGCATCCAGGAAGCGGCGGCACGGGCCGAGGCCAGTGCCCTGTTTGAAATCATCCCGGAATCCCAGCACGACAACGACCTGCTCAATGATAGGGTGCAGTTACCGGCCAGTGAGCGACTTGCCACGCCCGGACCGGTAACGGTCTGGGTGGCGCGAGAGGGCGGTGAACCTACCGGATTCATCATGCCCGTCGTGGCTCCTGACGGCTATTCGGGAGCCATCCGGCTCCTGGTTGGCATTGACCTGCAGGGGGTAGTGCTCGGCGTGCGCGTGGTGAACCACAGGGAAACGCCTGGTCTCGGCGACCGTATCGAAACCAAGAAATCCGACTGGATTTACAGCTTCGAAGGGCGTTCCCTGGATAATCCGGAGCCGCGCAACTGGAACGTGAAGAAGAACGGCGGTGTGTTCGACCAGTTCACCGGAGCGACCATCACCCCCCGTGCCGTGGTCAAGGCGGTCCAGAAGTCTCTGATATACTTCCGCCAGAATCGGCAGGAAATCCTGAACCGGCTTGAGGAGACGTCCTGATTATGGCGAGCAAAACCTCTGCAGAAATCATCCGTGACGGGCTGTGGAACAATAACCCGGCGCTGGTTCAGGTCCTGGGCTTATGTCCCCTGCTGGCCGTGACCAGCACCGTGGTCAATGCGATCGGTCTGGGCCTTGCCACGCTGATGGTGTTGATGGGCTCGAACCTGGCGGTATCCCTGATCCGCAACTTTGTTGGTGAATCGGTCCGGTTGCCCGCGTTCGTGATGATCATTGCCTCGTTTGTTACCTGTGCCGAACTACTGATGCAGGCATTCACCTACGAGCTCTACCAGATTCTGGGCATCTTTATTCCGCTGATCGTCACCAACTGCACGATCCTCGGCCGGGCAGATGCCTTTGCCTCCAAAAACAGCCCTGGTCCGGCGGTGCTGGATGGCGCCATGATGGGGCTCGGGTTCCTGGCGGTGCTGATTGTCCTGGGCGGAATGCGGGAGCTGATTGGCCAGGGCACGCTGTTTGCAGACATGAACCTGCTGTTGGGGCCCATGGCTGCTGACTGGGTCATTCGCCCGTTCGAGAACTATCCGGACATGCTGTTCATGGTTCTGCCTCCGGGAGCGTTTATCGGTCTGGGACTGCTGATCGCCCTGAAAAACGGCATCGACAGTCAGTTGGAGGCCCGTCGCAAGGCGGTCGAGCCCGAGCCGGCCACCAGCGGTAGCAAGCGTGTACGCGTCACCGGTAACGTTTCCTGAATCAACACCAGAGCAGTATTGCTGACGGATGAACAAACAAAAACGTATTGAAATCTTCACCCGGCTGCGGGATGCCAACCCTAACCCGACCACGGAACTGAATTACTCGTCACCGTTCGAGTTGCTCATCGCCGTTATTCTATCTGCCCAGGCAACGGATGTGGGCGTCAACAAAGCTACCAACAAGCTGTTCCCGGTCGCCAATACCCCGGAGGCCATCCTGGCCCTCGGCGTGGACGGCCTCAAGGAATACATCAAGACCATCGGTCTGTTTAACAGCAAGGCCGAGAATGTCATCAAAACCTGTCGTATTCTCATCGAAAAGCACGGAGGACGGGTTCCGGAGAAGCGCGAGGACCTGGAGTCACTGCCTGGTGTCGGCCGCAAAACCGCGAACGTGGTGCTGAACACCGCTTTCGGGCATATGGCCATGGCAGTGGACACCCACATTTTCCGGGTCTCGAACCGCACCGGTATCGCACCGGGCAAGAACGTTCTGGAGGTGGAGAAGCGGCTATTACGATTGGTGCCCCGGGAGTTTTTGCTGGATGCCCACCACTGGCTGATCCTGCATGGCCGTTACACCTGCACGGCCCGCAAACCCAAGTGCGGTGCCTGCATCATCGAAGACCTGTGCGAGTTCAAGCAAAAACGGGATTACCTGTAATACCGGCCACCCAAACCTGAAAGGCCGGAGCTCCTGGTGGAAACTCCGGCCTTCCGGCTTGCTTCGTCGGATCAGGGATCAGCGCTGACCCAACATCCGTTCCTTCAGGTTTTCCTGGGCCGGCTTATCGGACAACCAGATTCCAAACAGCGCCTTCTTGAACTCAAGGTCGCCCACGGTATCCCGGACTTCGCCATTCTTCAGGACACGCACACCCTCGTTCGGCAGGTACACCAGATCAAACACATCGCCTTCCTTGATCTCCTCCTCGAACACCGCCATGAACTGGTCAATATCGTCCTGAACCGGTGCCATGTTGCCATCGGTAGAGGCCTCGAAACCCTCAAGTGTTGCCTCGGTCATACGGTCACTGGTGATCATCCCCGAGATGATATGCAGGGTAATCGCCTGGGGCTCGTCAGCATTGATTACCGCCTGGCCGTCGCTGATGCTTTCGGGAACATACAGACCACCCACATAGAGGTCCATGAACCACTTGGACCGGGTACCGGCGCCGTTGAGCTTCAGCTCCGTACCCATCGCCTGGTAGGTCTCGGGAACGTCAACCCCTTCCACCGTCAGAGCCGAGGCCGGAGCCGACAACATTGCAGTGAGGATCAGGGATGCAAATCCTGATGAGAGAGCCTTCTTCATAGTCCTTTCCTTTTCCATCGTTATTATTCAATGCGTTTTCACTCGTCACCGGGGCTCGACACCCTATCCTGCCCGGTCAACGCATTCTAACAACGACCCAGGGCAGCAGAGCGCCACCTGGTTCTCATTTGCGAGGCATGGAAACAGAAAAGCCGGCCAGGTTCACTGGCCGGCTTTTCCATCTTTCTGGTCAGCGGAATTTACTGGAACAGCAGGTTTCCGGAAAGACCCTCTTTCTCGAGGATTTCCCGCAGGCGACGAAGCGCTTCCACCTGGATCTGACGAACCCGCTCACGGGTCAGGCCAATTTCCTGACCGACTTCCTCGAGCGTACTCACCGGATAGCCCCGAAGACCGAAACGACGGGAGAGGACTTCCTGCTGCTTGTCACTCAGCTGGTCAATCCACTTCTCGAGGCAGGAGCACATGTTGTTGTCCTGCAGCAGATCCGCGGGATCGGAAGCACCTTCATCGGCCACGGTATCAAGCAGGGATTTCTCGCCGCCCGTACCGATCGGGGTGTCCATGGAAGCAACCCGCTCGTTCAACCCGAGTAAACGCTTCACGTCCTCCGCCGGCTTGTCGACCATGCGGGCAATTTCTTCCGCGGAGGGCTCATGATCCAGCTTTTGGGTCAGCTCACGGGCGGCACGCAGGTAAAGGTTCAGTTCCTTGACCACATGGATCGGAAGACGAATCGTCCGGGTCTGATTCATGATGGCTCGCTCGATGGTCTGGCGAATCCACCAGGTCGCGTAGGTGGAGAACCGGAAGCCGCGCTCCGGGTCGAACTTCTCCACCGCACGGATCAGACCCAAGTTACCCTCCTCGATCAGATCAAGCAGGGTAAGGCCGCGGTTGACGTACCTGCGGGCAATCTTGACCACCAGGCGAAGATTGCTTTCAATCATGCGCTTGCGACCGGACTCTTCGCCCTTGCGGGCCAGGCGCGCGAAATAAACTTCCTCTTCCGGAGTCAGGAGCGGTGAAAACCCGATTTCATTGAGATAAAGCTGGGTGGCGTCCAGCTGCTTCTGGCTGGTGAAGTACCGTCCCTGAGTGGAAATTTCCTCCGTTTCGGCGCTATCCGCCGAATTCTTTTCAACTTTTTCTTCTGCTAGTACTTGATCCTCGGAATCATCCAGATCCTCGACACGATCAACAATGATGTCTTCTTGCTCTGCTGACATGTTTCTTGCCCCGCCTCTCAATAATCCTGTGTGAAGGCCCGATACTTCTTCTTATCCGGACTCTGCTTCATTCATCTTCGTTTTCTTCAGGACATTTGTTGTTGGCCAAATCCGGCCGGATCGTTCTTGTTGTTTTGACTTGCGCGGTTTCTGTCAGTGCCGGGGTTCAGTGTTGCAGCAGCTATCCGGGCTGCTTGCTGGAGGGCTATCGGGGTGGCAGGTAATGGAGTGGATCGACAGGGTTGCCATTCTTCCGGATTTCAAAATGCAACATGGGTCGTTCCGCACCGCTGCTCCCGAGCTCTGCGATCACCTGTCCGGCGTTAACGTCCTCCCCTTCCTGCACCAGAATCTTCCGGTTGTGGGCGTAAGCACTCAAATAGTGCTCGTTGTGATTCACGATAATGAGGTTACCGTAACCAAGCAACCCATTACCGGCGTAGACCACGTTTCCACTGGCCGCCGCTTTCACAGCATCGCCGGCTTTTCCGGCAATATCAATACCCTTGTTGACTTTTCCGGATGTTGAATATGCTGCAATTACGGTGCCAGGGTGTGGCCAGCGCCAACTGACGCTGGCCACGGTCTGCGACCGTTTGTCCAGGGAATCGCCCTGTGCTGGCGGCCTCGTAACTTTTGGCCTGGGTGCCGATGCCGGTGTCGGCGCCGGAGGCGCGGCCCTGGATGGAGCCGCTGCAACCCGCCGTTCGGATTTATTCTGACTTGAAGATGTGACAGTTCCGCGAAGGTCCAGCCGCAAGACCTGGCCGGGTTTGATCGTCCAGGGAGGCCCGATTCCATTGGCACTACCCAGCTCCCGGTAGTCACGACCATAACGCCACGCAATCCGGTACAGGGTTTCTCCGGGCTTCACCACGTGGCGCCCCCAATACACGGGCGGGTTATACAGGTCGTCCTGGTAGATGGCGGCGGTATTGCAGGCAGTGAGAGTGACGATGCCCAGAGCGATCAGGAAGACTTTCAGGCAACGAGGCTGGAGCGTGGCACCTGAGTGGAACCGCGAGAAGGCCGACCGTGCGGCGTTGACGAGCCCACGCAAAAATCTCACAGGAATAAAGCTGCCCCAGTTATGAGAAATCCGTCTAAAAAGACCCGAGGGTCAATCCGGATTCTGAAGTTTTTATAGTAACTCGCTAATTTATTGCATATTTCCGAAGGCAATCCAAGTTACGTGCCGGTCGCATTTGTTACCTTGGGGAACACTGATTCTGTGCGTCAGGTAACACTTTTCGGCTTCCAACCCACTCAATTGCCAGCACCAGAAGCAACCCGGCCATGGCCATCAACAAGGCCATGAGTACCTGCGGATCCTGCCCGGTCAGCTGTTCGAAAGTGCCCGGCGCAATGCTGGCCTCGTGCAGAGGCACCTGCTCCCCTGAGCTGTTGGTGCGCCAGCTGAGCACCTCCTTCCAGGGCCAGACCTTGTTCAACGCACCCACCATGAACCCGGTCAACAGCGCCAGAACCATGTCGTGAAAATGCCGAAATGCCCAGGTAATCAATCGCGCAACCGACAACAAGCCCACCAGGCAGCCAGCCATGAACAACAACAGCACACCGGGATCCGGGGTTTTGATCGCCGATAACACCGGCGCATACATACCGATGATCACCAGGATGAAACTACCGGAAATCCCCGGCAGGATCATGGCGCAGATTGCCAGGGCACCGGAACCGAAGAAGGCGAGTGCCGACGGCGTCATCTGCCCGCCCGAAAGCGTGGTAATCCACCAGGCAACCGCGATACCCATCAGTAAAGGCACCAACAGGGAGATGCGATACCGGCGCACCTGCCGCCCGACATGCCAGACAGAGGCCACGATGAGACCGAAGAAAAAGCTCCAGATCAGGATCGGATAGTGAACGAGGGCGAAACTGATGGCCGAGGCAAGGGTCACAATGCTGGCCAGGATACCCGCCAGCAGACACACCAGAAAAGTGCCATCACAGGCGGACCAGAATGCCCTGAAACGCGCCCTGGGCAACTCGCGAATCGCCGCCAGGGGAACCGCATTGATGGCCTCCAGCAGCCGGAAATAGATGCCGGTTATGAACGCAATGGTGCCACCGGACACCCCTGGCACGATATCGGCTGCCCCCATGGCCATGCCACGGAGGAAAACGGCAGCGGGATGTTGATCTCTTCGAACGTCAGACGTGGATGCACCCGATCGGTCATTGGTTGAATTCACCGGATCACCCCACCGAGCAGGGGCACGAAATGCACGGGCTCAAGCTCCCGACGCTCAAAACGCTCACCTCGGCGCACCACTTCCACCAGGACCTGTTTCTCCTCTCCAACCGGCGCAACCAATACCCCGTTATCCGCCAGCTGAGACAGCAATTCCTGCGGCACGTCTCCGGGTGCGGCGGTCACGATGATGCCGTCAAAAGGTCCCCGATCCGGCCAGCCCATGCCACCATCGGCATGCTTGAGCAGAACATTCCGCACGCCCAGCTGGCGCAGCCGATCCCGCGCCCGGTCCTGAAGCGGCTTGATGCGCTCCACACTGCAGACTTCCTCGAACAGCCGTGACAGAACGGCGGTCTGATAGCCCGATCCCGTGCCCAGTTCAAGGATGCGGGCCGGTGCGTGGTGGTGCAGGATCTCCGTCATCCGGGCAACGATATAGGGTTGGGACAGGGTTTGACCGTAACCGATCGGCAGGGAGGTGTCCTCGTAGGCTCGATGAGCCAACGCCTCGTCCAGAAAGATATGGCGTGGTACCTCACCGATGACATCCAGTACCCGGTCCGATTCGATGCCCGACTCCCGCAGCCGGTGTACCAGACGCATCCGGGTCCGCCGGGATGTCATTCCAATTCCCTGGAGTTGCGCACTCATGAGGACTGACCTCCATCGAAGGCCAATTCGTCAACCCATTCCCGCAGGGACACCAGGGCTTCATGGCGCGTCATATCAATGTGTACCGGAGTGATCGAAACATAGCCCTCACGGACGGCATGGAAATCGGTTCCGGGCCCCGCATCACCGCCCTCACCGGCCGCGCCGATCCAATACCGCTGTTTACCTCTCGGGCACGTCATGGGCACCGCGCCCTCGGCACGCTCGCGGTGTCCCAGGCGAGTGACACGAATACCCGCCAGCTTGTCCCACGGTAGATCGGGAACGTTCACGTTCAGAATCGAACGTGGCCCGAGCTGCAGCGGACGATCCTGCTCAAGCAGCATGCGAACAATCCTGGCGGCGGTTTCGTAATGAAAATGGCCATCGTTGACGAGTGATACGGCAATGGCCGGCAAGCCCAGATGCCGCCCCTCGGTGGCAGCGGCGACGGTGCCGGAATAGATAATGTCGTCGCCGAGGTTGGCGTGGGTGTTGATTCCGGAAACCACCCGGTCGAAGGGCTGTTCGAACAGACCATTGACAGCCAGATGTACACAGTCAGTAGGGGTGCCATCCACGGAATGGAAGCCGTTGGGATGCTCCTCCACCGTCAAAGGCCGGTTCAGGGTCAACGCATTGCTTGCGCCGCTGTGGTCCCGGTCGGGGGCCACGACTTCAAGATCTCCAAGGCCCTGCAACCCCTCGTGGAGCGCAACAAGCCCCGGCGAATGCACACCATCATCGTTCGATAACAGAATTCGCACAGTGTTCTCCGCTAGCACTTTTTATTCGTTATGGCGGCTGAGGCTCATGTCCTCCAGCTCGAAAATATCGCCCAGCACCGTGGTGGCATACTGGCCGGGAGGTAAAACAAAACGAACCTCCAGGGTGGCTTCATCCTGCCACTGCCATTCCGGTTCCCGCAGCTTTGCCACCAATGGCCTGCGTTCCGGCTGCATTCGGGTCGCGGCAAACAACCGCTCCAGCTCCGGCGATTGACTGACTACTGCCCGCTCCAACGCTCCCTGATCATCGGTTGCGGTCGTTCCGCCATCCCCCCAAAGTGGCCCTGTCGGCCCGACAGAGTGGTCTGCCGGCTCTCCCGCCAGGCGAGCCTTCCAGCTACCATCCGCTACCCGTGCGGCAAGCACCTCATTGAATAACCAGGAACGTGCCGCCGAAAAGTACAATACGTTTTTCGCCCCGTCCCTGCCACCGCGAGCGCCACGTTTTGAACCACGAGATCGACGATTCAGCTGTGAAGGGTCGATCTTCACTGCTCTATCCAGGTTGCCTCCCTGGTGACCGAAGCGCTGCGGCCCGAAATAATTGGGCGCACCCTGCTCCCCAAGCCGGTTCAGAGCCTGATCAATCTCGGTCGCGGCCCCTTCCACATTTCGAAGCGTGATCGTAAACCGGTTCGCCGAATGTTCCCCTCGCCGTAATTTTCGGGGTGCCCTGGACGACCCCAGCACACGCCAGTGGGCGCCGACTTCCTGGATGAAATCATCGTCACCGGCTTCCATCCCCGGCCGATAGAGACTGAACCACTGAGTGGTCACCGCGTGGCGGTCCTTGAGGCCACAAAAACCGACGTCAAACACGCGGCATCCCGCCATTCGCGCCAACTGCCTGGCCACAAACTCGGTATTATCCCCCTTTTTCTCGAGCAGGAGACAAAGATGCTCACCATGACCAGGCATCAGGTCTGAAACTGCCAGGACTTCCCCAACCCGGAAATCCTCCGGGCTGGTCTTTAGCTGCGCCCTGCCAACCCGGCCACAACTGGTTGGCCAGTCCAGGCGCCACTGACTGTGTGGAAAATCCCGGGCGCTCACGTGTTCACCGGCTCAAGCAGACAGATCGCCTGGCAGGCAATTCCCTCACCCCGGCCGGTAAACCCCAGCTTCTCCGTGGTGGTCGCCTTGACACTTACCCGGTTCGCGGCCACCCCGAGATCCTCGGCAATATTCAGCCGCATGGCGTCAACGTGCGGCGCCATCTTCGGTGCCTGGGCGATGATCGTGCTGTCCACGTTCACCACCTCGTAGCCCTCGTCGCGTACCCGGTTCATCACCCGGCGCAGCAGATCCCGACTATCGGCACCGGCCCACTCGTCACTGGTATCCGGAAACAGATGACCGATATCCCCCAGGGCCACCGCACCAAGCAATGCATCCGCCAAAGCGTGAAGCAGCACATCGCCGTCCGAGTGGGCTTTCAGTCCCTGAGTATGGGGGATCTGGACGCCGCCCAGAATAACGGAATCACCTTCGCCAAAGGCATGGACATCAAAGCCCTGACCAATCCGCATGCGTCTCTCCGGAATGTTAAAGGAAAAGTGTTTGGCGGAGCCGGCTACAGCCGCCCCAGGATAAAGCCGGCCAGGGCCAGATCTGACGGAACCGTAATCTTGATATTATCCGGCCGTCCTTCCACCAGAACCGGCATGTTACCGGAAAATTCCATCGCCGAGGACTCATCGGTTACCGCATGCCCGGCTGCAAGGGACGTTTCCAGCGCCTGAACCAGCGCCCCGAACCGGAACATCTGCGGCGTCAGCGCCCGCCAGAGCCGGCTGCGGTCCACCGTCGCCTCCACCTCGGGCGGCTGACCATCACCTGCCTGCTTGAGCGTATCCGCCAGCGGCGCCGCCAAAAGCCCGCCAACGGGGTGCCCGGAAAGGGTATCAATCAGGTTTGTCAGATCGTCAGGGTGAACACAGGGGCGGGCAGCATCATGCACCAGCACCCAATCGTTCTCATCGGCCTGTTCCGTCAGCGCGTGCAGCGCCGAAAGCACGGAATCAGCGCGCTCCTTGCCACCGGTGCAAGTCTGGATACGGTCATCGTTGAATGCGTCGGTATCCGGCCACCAGTGATCCTGAGGGCTCAGGGGGACCATACAGCCGGCGAAATCGGCATTATCGAGGAGACGTGAAAGAGTGATATCAAGAATGAAGCGGTTAGCCAGCGTCAGATACTGCTTTGGCACTTCGGACTTCATACGCTTGCCGATGCCAGCAGCGGGAACAATCAACCAGAGTCTGGGGTAGGTCATAAGAGGTCTGCACGTGGTCTGGAGAGTGGCGGGGTAGGCCTTAATTCTCAACAACCAGGAAGAAAGTCTCGTCCTCGCGAATCAACCCAAGGTTCATCCTCGCCCGCTCTTCCAACGCGCTCTCCCGAGTACGGAGATTCCGCACTTCCGCATAGAGCCGCTCGTTCCGGGCCGCCAGCTCGGAATTCTCCGCACGCTGCTCGGCAATCGACTGCTCCAGGGACCACACCTGCGCAAAGCTGCCCTCCCCGACCCACAGGCGCACCTGCAGCAGGAGAATCAACACAACCATGATGGCCCAAAGCGTCTTCATTCCAATTCCGTCGGAGAAATAACCGTTCAAAAAATCAACACTGGCTAATGAGTATAGACCTTAGAGTAGATTAACAACAAATTCTTCTAACTGGTTGTACAAAAAGGCCATCGTGTCTGAATTTTCATTCAGAACGCGATGGCCTTAACATTCTGTTACCTACCGGGCGCCGCCGGCAAGCAATTTTTTACCCCGGAGGGGCTCAGCCCTGACCCTTGATCTCGCTCAGACCACGGTAAGGCGCCTTGCCATCCAGTGCCTCTTCAATGCGCAACAGCTGGTTGTACTTGGCAACCCGGTCGGAACGGCACAGGGAACCGGTCTTGATCTGGCCAGCGCAGGTGGCGACCGCCAGATCCGCAATGGTGGTGTCCTCGGTCTCACCGGAACGGTGGGAGATAACCGCGGTGTAGCCAGCATCCTGGGCCATCTTGATGGCATCCAGGGTCTCGGTCAGGCTGCCGATCTGGTTGAACTTGATCAGAATGGAGTTACCAACACCCTTCTCGATGCCCTGCTGCAGGATTTTGGTGTTGGTCACGAAGAGATCGTCCCCCACCAGCTGGACCTTGCTACCCAGTTTGTCCGTCAGCACTTTCCAGCCGTCCCAGTCGCTCTCGTCCATACCATCCTCGATGGAAACGATGGGATAGCGCTCGCACAGACCCGCCAGGTAATCGGCAAAGCCTTCGGAGCCGAAGCTCTTGCCCTCACCGGACAGCTGGTATTGACCATCCTTGTAGAATTCGGAAGAGGCGCAGTCCAGCGCCAGAGTGACGTCTTTGCCCAACTCATAGCCGGCTTTCTCAACCGCTTCCTTAATAGCAGCCAACGCCGCCTCGTTGGACGGCAGATTCGGGGCAAAACCGCCCTCGTCACCAACAGCCGTGTTCAGGCCCTCGGCCTTCAGAACCTTCTTCAGGCTGTGGAAGATCTCAGCGCCCACACGCAAAGCTTCGGCAAAGCTCTGGGTGGCAACCGGCTGAACCATGAACTCCTGGATGTCGACGTTGTTGTCGGCATGCTCACCACCGTTCAGGATGTTCATCATCGGCACCGGCATGGAGAACTTGCCGGAGGTGCCGTTCACGTCAGCAATGTGCTCGTAAAGCGGCTTACCAAGAGACTCGGCCGCTGCTTTGGCAGCCGCCAGGGAAACCGCCAGGATGGCATTGGCGCCCAGGTTGGCCTTGTTCTCGGTTCCGTCCAGGTCAATCATGACCTGATCGAGGCCGCGCTGATCCGCAGCGTCTTTTCCCAACAGAGCGTCACGGATTTTGCCGTTCACGGCTTCGACGGCCTTGCGAACACCCTTGCCCAGGTAACGGGACGCGTCACCATCGCGCAGTTCCAGCGCCTCGCGGGAGCCGGTGGACGCACCGGAAGGCGCACAGGCACGACCGAGGGTACCGTTTTCCAGGATAACGTCCGCTTCCACGGTCGGGTTACCGCGCGAATCCAGAACCTCACGGCCCTTGATGTTGGCAATCTTGGTCATTCTTCTCTGTCTCCAAGTTCGTGTTCAATTTTGGGAGTCAGAGCGAGCGGGAACGGCCCTGCGAAAACCGCTACGAGCACATCCATGTGCGCTTGCTTCGGGCCATCCCTGGCCCTCTACATTTTCGCAGGGCCGTTCCCGCTCGCTCCCATAGTCCGTATGAAACGCCAACACCGCCAATCAGGCGGTGTCGATAGGTTTAAAACTTTTTACCAGGTCATCCACGGCCTTGACCCTCTGCAGGAAGGGCTCCAGCTGGCTGAGCCGCAGGGCGCAGGGACCATCGCACTTGGCCTGATCCGGGTCCGGATGCGCCTCAAGGAACAGACCAGCCAGACCCTGGGACATACCCGCCAGTGCCAGGTCGGTTACCTGGGCCCTTCGCCCCCCGGCCGAATCGGCACGGCCACCCGGCATCTGCAGGGAATGGGTGACGTCAAACATCACGGGCACGTCCATGGCCTTCATGATGCCGAACCCGAGCATGTCGACCACGAGGTTGTTATAGCCGAAGCTGCTGCCCCGCTCACACAGGATCACCTTGTCGTTACCGGCTTCCTCACACTTGGTGATGATGTGCTTCATCTCCTGCGGTGCGAGAAACTGGGCCTTCTTGACGTTGATCACTGCACCGGTTGCCGCCATCGCCACCACAAGATCGGTCTGGCGGCTCAGAAAAGCGGGCAACTGAATAATGTCACAGACTTCCGCCGCAGGGGCTGCCTGGGCCGGCTCGTGAACATCGGAAATAATGGGAACACCGAATTTGCTCTTGATGTCCGCCAGGATCTGCAGGCCCTTCTCGAGCCCCGGGCCCCGGAATGAATGCACGGATGAGCGATTGGCCTTGTCGAAGGAAGCCTTGAACACATACGGAATGCCGAGACGACTACAGACATCAACGTAGGTTTCAGCCACCTCGAAAGCCAGGTCCCGGGACTCGAGCACGTTCATACCACCAAACAGCACGAACGGTTTGTCGTTGGCCACCTCGATGCCGGACACGTTTACCGTGCTCTGCGCCATGCTCAGGACTCCTTCTTGTGCGTCAGAGCCGCCTCAACAAAGCCCCTGAACAACGGATGGCCGTCCCGAGGCGTGGAGGTGAATTCCGGATGGAACTGACAGGCCACGAACCAGGGGTGTTCCGGTGCTTCCACCACTTCGACCAGCTTGCCATCCGAGGACCGGCCCGAGATCTTGAGGCCCGCGCCTTCCAGGGCCGGCAGGAAGTGGTTGTTCACCTCGTAGCGGTGGCGATGGCGCTCACGAATGGTCTTCTTGCCATAGCAATTGGCGATCGTCGAACCTTCGGTCAGGACACAGTCCTGGGCGCCGAGGCGCATGGTACCGCCCAGATCGGATTCTTCGGTGCGCTCCTCGCGCTCACCCGTGGAATCAAGCCATTCGGTGATCAGACCCACAACCGGCTCCGGTGTATGGGTGCGGAATTCGGTACTGTGGGCATCCTTAAGGCCTGCGACGTTGCGGGCGTACTCGATAACCGCCACCTGCATACCCAGGCAGATACCGAGGTAGGGAACCTTGTTCTCTCGGGCGTACTGCACCGTGCGGATCTTGCCTTCAACACCGCGCTCACCAAAACCGCCGGGAACCAGAATCGCATCCGCGGACTCCAGGGCACGGGTACCGTCACGCTCGATGTCTTCAGAATCGATGTAGTTGATATTGACCTTTGTCCGGGTCTTGATGCCGGCGTGCAGCAACGACTCGATCAGCGACTTGTAGGCATCGAGCAGTTCCATGTACTTGCCGACCATGGCAATGGTCACTTCCTGCTCCGGATGCATCAGCGCGTCAACAACCCCGTCCCACTCACTCAGGTCCGCAGACCGGGCGTCCAGGTTGAAGCGCTCGATGACCAGCTGGTCCAGGCCGTGTTCGTGCAACATCCGCGGGATCGCGTAGATGGACTTGGCATCCTGAAGCGGAATAACCGCGCGCTCTTCCACGTTGGTGAACAGCGCGATCTTGCGCCGCGAGCTGGCGTCCACTTCGTGCTCGGAACGGCACAGCAGGATGTCCGGCTGCAAGCCGATGGAGCGCATTTCCTTGACGGAATGCTGGGTCGGCTTGGTCTTGATCTCGCCGGCAGTGGCGATATACGGAACCAGAGTCAGGTGCATGAACAGGGCACGCTGGGGGCCCACTTCAACCTTGAGCTGACGGCAGGCTTCCAGGAACGGCAGAGATTCGATATCGCCCACGGTGCCACCGATCTCGATCAGGGCCACATCCACACCGGCAGCGCCCTCCACAACCCGGCGCTTGATCTCGTCGGTGATATGGGGGATCACCTGAACGGTGCCACCCAGGTAATCGCCGCGGCGCTCCTTGCGGATGACTTCCTCATAGACGCGGCCGGTGGTGAAGTTGTTGCGGCGGGTCATCCGGGTACGGATGAAACGCTCATAGTGGCCAAGGTCCAGGTCGGTCTCCGCACCATCTTCGGTGACAAAGACCTCACCGTGCTGGAACGGGCTCATGGTGCCGGGGTCTACGTTGATGTAGGGGTCCAGCTTGAGAATGGTGACCTTCAGGCCGCGTGCCTCGAGGATGGCTGCCAGGGAGGCAGACGCAATACCTTTCCCCAAGGAGGACACGACACCGCCGGTGACGAAAATATAACGCGTCATGCAGATTCCGTGATTATCTGGTTCGGTGAAGGAGGGAGATTGTTCATCTCAAGATGGGACGCCAGACTACCAGAAAGCCCCCCCTGACTCAATCACAATCCCGCTCCACAATCAGCCGCCAGCCGGCGGCAGGGGCGCCTCCCGAGTATTGTCCACAACACCACAAATCGCCAATTCCGATCAGGGTTTCGCCGCCGTCATCGTGCCTGAAAACCAGCGGAATACGGGGCCTTTCCCACGGAGGAACGCCCTGCTCCTGAAGCCATTTCTTGACCTGCTTGCCGGGCCCGCCCGGCACCGGATGGAAACGCTCGCCCCCCTGCCTCGTAGATACCCGTATTGCCGGCGGACTCTGTTTCTGGTCTGCGGCGGGAATCAGCCGGATCCGCCAGCCGGCCCAAGACAGTGGCTGGCCAGGGATGAGCTCGGCACCGTGGGCCTCGGGTTGCGGCTGATCGGCAACGAGGTACAGCTGGCCACGGAAGCGGCGGATCGCAAAGCCAATGCCCAGAAGTTCCGGCTGCCCGTCTTCACGGGCCTCGATCAACTCTTCGATCACCTGCGCCCAGTCACGGATCGATGGCACATCGTATCCTGAGCTCCGGATCCACCAGCGCAACAGGTTTTTCTGCTCCGCAGGCAGCAGCTCTGCCAGGCATTCGATGGACGGGTGATGACCGTCCGGAGCACAGTCTTGCCACTGCCGCTCGGCCAGCCGGTCTGCCAGTGTCACATGCTCGGCACAGGAACCGGCGGTGTGCCTGAGCCTGGCATTAAGGCCCGGCCAGCGGTCTTTCAGTATCGGCAGAACGGTCTGCCTCAGAAAATTCCGGTCGAAGCGCTCATCCGCGTTGCTCGGGTCTTCCACCCATTCCAGGCCGGCCTCTTTGGCCCATTGGGACAACCGGGCGCGATCGAAATCCAGCAGAGGGCGGAACAGGCGCCCTGCCCCCAGCATGCGCTCGCGGGGCATACCCGCCAGTCCACGCACACCGGTCCCGCGCAGCATCCTGAACATTACCGTTTCCGCCTGATCATCGGCGTGATGCGCCATCAAAAGCAGATCGCCAGCCTCCAGAACCTCCTCGAACACGGCGTATCGAGCGTGGCGGGCGGCCTCCTCAATGCCACCAGCACCACCGGAGTTCTGTGCCCGGACGTCCACCCGGCGCACCGTCAATTCGATGCCCAGGGCTTCACAGGTCCGGCCGCAGAAATCCTCGGATTCACCCGAGTTGGGCTGTAACTGATGGTTGATATGAACGGCGCGAAGATCGCGGCTGCCCGGAAAGCAGTGGGCTGCCACATGCAACAGGAGGGTCGAGTCCAGACCGCCACTGAACGCGATCCAGAGTCTTCTATGCGGGGGGAGAGACTTGACCGGAGCGCATAACGGCTCCGGCCAGGTAAACGCGGAAATGGGCTTACCGCCCGGTGTCATAGCGGGTGAGCCGCTCATAGCGGCGGGAAACCAGCTCTTCCGCGGGCAGTCGGGAAAGTTCCGTGACACCTTTGGTCAGTGTCTCGCGCAGTGATTCGGCCATTTCTTCAGGATTACGATGGGCACCGCCCAAGGGCTCGCCAACCACATTATCTGCCAGCCCCAGATCCTTCAGGCGATCCGCGGTAACACCCATGGCCTCGGCCGCCTGGGCGGCATATTCCGCGCTCTTCCAGAGGATAGACGCACAGCCTTCCGGCGAGATCACCGCGTAGGTGGAGTATTGAAGCATGTTCAGCTGGTCACACACGCCGATTGCCAGAGCACCGCCGGAGCCACCCTCGCCAATCACCGTGGAGATAATGGGCGTCTTCAAGCGGGACATAACCGCAAGATTGAAGGCGATCGCCTCACTCTGACCACGCTCTTCGGCGCCGATACCGGGGTAGGCACCCGGAGTGTCAATGAAGGTCAGAATAGGCATCTTGAAGCGCTCGGCCATTTCCATCAGACGCAGGGCCTTGCGGTAACCCTCCGGGCGAGGCATGCCGAAGTTTCGCTTGACCTTGTCCCTGACTTCCCGGCCCTTCTGATGACCAATAACCATGACCGGCTTATCGCCCAGGCGCGCGGTACCACCGACAATCGCCTGATCGTCGGCGTAACGGCGGTCGCCATGCAGTTCGTCAAAGTCATCAAAGATCATCTCGATGTAATCGAGCGTGTAAGGCCTGCGCGGGTGCCGTGCAAGGCGGGCAATATCCCAGGGTTGCAGGTTCGAGAAGATGCTCTCCGTGAGACTGACGCTCTTCTTCTTGAGACGGCTGATCTCATCGGTGATGTTGATGTCAGTGTCATTCCCGACCATGCGAAGCTCTTCAATCTTGGCTTCCAGGTCGGCGATCGGCTGTTCAAAATCCAGGTAATTAGGGTTCATGATGTTCCATCATTTTGATTTGCCTGACGGCCCTGCGGACCGCCAAAACCAGAATTTGGGACAAAGATAGCAGTGCATGAAGACCGGCTAAAGCGGACATTGGTCTTAATCATAGACCAGTTCAACCGATTGGTCGCCCACCAGATACCTTAGTTCCAGCAACAGGTTATCATCCGGCTGCACCCGCCAGGATTCTCCCAGCTCAATCCGGGTCCGCGCCTCGGGACTGTGGTACTCGATCCACACCGGGCTACCGTCGCAACGGAACGGCCGCAGCGTCTCGTCCAGTTTGTCCAGCAAACCGTTCTGCAGCTGATCGGCTGCCAGCTCCAGTTTCAGCCCCCGGCTGAACTGTTGACGGGCGGTGGCCACATCCATCACCGAATTGACCCGCATTTTCATCTGCCCGGAATAGTCATCGTGGCTGACCTGACCTTCCACCACAATGACCTGATCGGATTGCAGCAGCTCCCGGTTCTCGAAGAACGTTTCCGAGAACAGGGTTGCCTCGATGCGCGCGCTACGATCATCCAGGGTGATAAAGCACATGGTCGAGCCAGTCCGGGTTTTCATGGTGCGCTGGGCGACAACCAGTCCCGCCACCCGCTGCGGCGACTTGTTCGGCTTCAGGTCGGCAATCGATGAACGGACAAACCGGCGAACCTCTCTTTCATATTCATCAAAGGGGTGACCCGTCAGGTACAACCCGAGGGTATCCTTCTCCCCCTTGAGACGCTCCTTTTTCGGCCACTCGCGCACTTGGGCCACGTCGGCATAGGCATCACCATTCTCCCCGCCTGCCTCAAGCATCTCGCCGAACATGTCCATCATGCCAACAGCATCGTTACGGGACTGCTGGTCCGCCTGCTGCACGGCTTTGTCGATGCTTGCCATGAGCTGTGCGCGGCCCGGGCCGAGCTTGTCCATAGCGCCGGCGCGGATCAGCGCCTCCATGGCCCGCTTGTTGACCTTCTTGAGGTCCACCCGGCGGCAGAAATCGAAGATATCCTCGAAGGGACCGTCTTTGGCAGCCGCCACAACGCTGTCTATCGGGCCCTCACCCAGCCCCTTGATGGCGCCGAGCCCGTATACAATCTGACCGTCATCGTTGACGGTAAAGGTATAGGCGGAACGGCTGACGTCCGGCACCAGCAGATCCAGCTTCATGTTCCGGCATTCTTCCACCAGCGTGACCACCTTGTCGGTGTTCTGCATATCGGCGGTGAGAACCGCGGCCATGAACTCGGCCGGGTAATGCGCCTTGAGCCACAGGGTCTGATAGGACACCAGGGCATACGCGGCCGAGTGCGACTTGTTGAAGCCGTAACCGGCGAACTTCTCTACCAGGTCGAAGATGTTCTCGGCGAGGGTCTTGTCGATACCATTGTTTTCACAACCGTCCAGGAAAATGGCCTTCTGCTTGGCCATCTCTTCCGGTTTCTTCTTACCCATCGCGCGGCGCAGCATATCGGCCCCGCCCAGGGTATAACCGGCCATCACCTGGGCAATCTGCATGACCTGCTCCTGGTACAGGATGACCCCGTAGGTGGGCTCCAGTACCGGCTTCAGCCCCTGGTACTGATAATCCGGATGCGGGTAGGACATCGGCTGCCGGCCGTGCTTCCTGTCGATGAAGTCATCCACCATGCCGGACTGTAGCGGGCCGGGTCGGAACAAGGCCACCAGAGCGATCATGTCTTCCAGGGAATCCGGCTGCAGGCGGCGGATAAGATCCTTCATACCCCGGGATTCCAGCTGGAATACCGCTGTGGTTTCCGCCCGTTTCAGCATTTCAAAAGACGGCTTGTCGTCCAGGGGAATCGTGCTGATGTCCAGGGCCCCCTCGCCGAGCTTTTCCCGGCGGGGGTTGATCATGCTCAGGGCCCACTTGATGATGGTCAGGGTCCGCAGACCAAGGAAGTCGAACTTCACCAGGCCGGCGTCTTCCACATCCCCCTTGTCAAACTGGGTGACCAGGCTGCCGCCCTCGTCATCGCAATACAGCGGCGAGAAGTCGGTAATCTTGGTGGGAGCGATTACCACACCACCGGCGTGCTTGCCGGCGTTCCGGCAGACGCCCTCCAGTTTGAGGGCCATCTCCCAGATTTCCTGGGCTTCCTCATCCTGTTCCAGGAAGTCCTTGAGCTGGGGCTCCTGCTCGACCGCCTTTTCCAGGGTCATGCCCACTTCGAACGGAATCAGCTTGGACAGCTTGTCCGCCAGACCGTAGGACTTGCCCTGAACCCGCGCCACATCGCGCACCACGGCCTTGGCGGCCATGGTACCGAAGGTGATGATCTGGGAGACCGCCTCACGACCGTACTTTTCGGCGGTGTAGTCAATCACCCGGTCGCGGCCTTCCATGCAAAAGTCGACGTCGAAGTCGGGCATGGATACCCGTTCCGGGTTCAGGAACCGCTCGAACAGCAGGTCGTATTCCAGCGGATCCAGATCGGTGATCAGCAACGCGTAGGCCACCAGGGAACCGGCACCGGAACCCCGGCCGGGCCCTACCGGTACGCCGTTGTTCTTGGCCCACTTGATGAAGTCCATCACGATCAGGAAGTAACCCGGGAACCCCATCTGGATGATGATGTCCAGCTCGAAGTTCAGGCGCTTGTAATAGGCTTCCCTCTTCTGATCGTATTCCGGGTCGTCCTTGCTGAGTGTTTTCGCCAGGCGCGCTTCCAGGCCTTCTTCAGACACATGGCGGAAATAGTCGTCCATGGTCATGCCGTCGGGGATCGGATAGTTGGGCAGGAAATACTCGCCCATGCGCACTTTCACCGAGCAGCGGCGGGCAATTTCCACCGTATTCTCGACTGCCTCGGGAATGTCCGAGAACAGCTCGATCATCTCGTCGGTGCTGCGCAGGTACTGCTGGTCACTGAACCGGCGCTCGCGGCGCGGGTCGTCCAGGGTGCGGCTTTCACCGATGCAGACCCGAGCCTCATGGGCCTCGAAGTCATCGGCTTCCAGGAAGTGCACGTCGTTCGTGGCCACAACTGGCAAGCCCAACTCTGCCGCCAGCTCCACACTCAGGTGCAGGCAATCCTCATCGCCCGGGCGTCCGGTGCGCTGAAGCTCCAGGTAGTAGCTGTCCGGGTAGAGCTGCATCCAGTATTCGGCGCGCTCGCGCGCCAGCTCAGGCTTGCCCGCCAGCAGTGCCTTGCCGACATCACCAAGCTTGGCACCGGAAAGCGCAATCAGTCCTTTTGCCCGCTCTTCCAGCCAGCTTCGCTGGATGATGGGTTTGCCGAAGCGCTGGCCATCGGTGTAACCGAGGGAGATGATCTCCGTAAGGTTCAGGTAGCCGTCATTGTCCCGCGCCAGTAGCGTCAGGCGAAAGGGGTTGTCCGGCTCGTCCGGGTTGTCCAGCCACAGGTCAGCGCCGATGATCGGTTTGACACCGGCACCCGTGGCCGCCTTGTAGAAACGCACCAGCGAGCACATGTTGGACTGTTCGGTCAGTCCCACGGCGGGCATGCCCAGCTCGGCGACCCGGCCAATCAGGGGTTTGACCCGGACCAGTCCATCCACCATGGAGTATTCGGAATGTACGCGAAGGTGTACAAAGGTTTGCGCCATAATATGAGGCTGTTCCTGCTTTTGTTCGTTCTTGGACCGGGGTCAACCGCCGATTAACGCCCGGATATCCGCTTCCGTCTGTGGCCCGAAGCGGGTTTCCAGCAATTCTCCGTCGGGATTAATGACGAACGTGGCCGGCAGCGCTACGGGAACCTGCCAACCGAATCGGGAGGCGGGGTCTTCCGCCAGCATGGTGAACTCGATTCCCATCCGCTCGCCCAGTTCTGCCAATTCGGCTCCGGTGACACCGTCAAAGTTCACGCCGAGCACTGCGATGTCCGGGGCCTTGTCCAACTCGTTCAGTTCCGGGATTTCCTCCAGGCAAGGTTTGCACCATTCGGCCCAGTAATTGACCAGTACCCACTGGCCGCGCAGATTGTCCCAGTTCAGAGGCGGTCCTTCTGCACGTTCAAATTCGGTTTTCTGACAGCCTGACAAAAAAAACATCGTCAATACGGCTGCAACCATCAACCCTCGGACACGGCCGCCCGACACAGGGTACTGCACGGCAACTCCTCCTGTTAGACTACGGCCCTCTGAGAACCCGCAGTATCCATCCCAGACAATCAGGCCAGAAGATGACAGAACCGACCCGGATTTTCCACAACCCGCGCTGCTCCAAATCACGTCAGACACTTGAACTGCTTAACGAGCGGGGAATAGAGCCGCAGATTATACGCTACCTGGAAACCCCTCCGACAGCAGCGGAGCTGGGAAATATCCTCGAGATGCTTGGCTGCCAGCCCCGGGAACTCATGCGCACCAAGGAAGCCGAGTACAAAGAGCTGGGTCTGGACGATCCGGAACTCACCCGGGAACAACTGATCCAGGCAATGGTGGAGCATCCGAAACTGATCGAACGCCCCATTGTGGTTCGTAACAATAAGGCAGCCGTGGGTAGACCACCCGAGAATGTTCTGACCATTCTGTAACGTAACAACGACCCGTTTTCTCGATCGCCAAGCAAGGAAACCCTGTTCCATGCCAGAGCATGCGCCCTACGTACTGATCCTCTATTACAGCCGCAATGGCCAGACTGCGGAGCTGGCAAGCCAGATCGGCCGCGGTGTGGCAAGGACTGCGGGCATCGAAGCGCGGCTGCGCGCTGTGCCGCCGGTTTCCCCGGACACCGAGGCCAGCCTGCCCCCGGTGCCCGAGGCGGGTGCGCCCTACGCAACAAAGGCCGACCTCGCCGAATGCTCCGGCCTGGCCATCGGCAGCCCGACGCGGTTTGGCAACATGGCCGCGCCCCTGAAGCATTTCCTGGACACCACCGGCGACCTCTGGCTGAGCGGGGCACTGGCCGGCAAACCTGCAGGCGCCTTTACCTCAACGGGCAGCCTCCACGGCGGCCAGGAAACCACGCTGATGACCATGATGCTGCCATTGCTGCACCATGGCATGGTGCTGTGCGGACTGCCTTATACCGAGAAGGCACTGGGCGAGACACGTTCCGGAGGTACGCCCTACGGCCCGTCCCATTGGGCGGGAACCGCCGAGCAACATCCCTTGAGCGACCATGAGAAAGCACTGTGCCAGGCCTTCGGCCAACGCCTGGCCACCCTGGCCCTTAAACTGTCCGACTGAAGCGGAAAGCAACCATGCTCCACAACGCAAAAGCCAAGCAGACTGCCCGCCTGACCATCCTGCTGTACCTGGCGGTCCTGGCCACCCTGATAGTAACGACCTTTTTCCCCGCGCCCGTTGAGGGGGTTTCCATCACGCTGATGCTGACAGTCAAGCTGGTCCCCCTGCTGGCGTTCGCCGTTCCGGTGTTCCGGGGCCACAATCGAGGCTACATCTGGATGGCCTTTGTCGTAATCTTCTACTTTACCCAGGCGGTGGTGTCCGCGTGGCTGAGCGAGGGTTCGCCGGGTCCGGTCCTGCTTACGGTGCTGACATTGCTGCTGTTTGTCGTGGCCATGATCCATCTCAAGGTAAACCGACCACAGCCAGGTTGAGTATCACGTTCCGGGACGCAGACCGCACTGTCCGAGCAGGTCCTGCCAGGCTTGGGTGTGGTCCGACATGGCCCGGTCCAGTTCCTGCCAGAGGCTCTCGGGTGCGGTAAGGGACAGATGATGCCGGTACCAGGTCCGAAAGTCCCCAGGCATCACCTCTTCCTGCATTTGGGCGAGTTCGGCCAGGGGCTCAATCAGGCTGTTCCTGGCCCGGCGAATCCCTCCCATGTAAGGCTGGACTTCTCCAATGTACACACTGAAGAACATGTTCCGGACAATGTCGGACTGATTGTTCGGCTGGCCGTTCAGACACAGCGGCCGGCCGTTGAGTCGCTCCCTTAACAGGCCGGTCGCATCCTCCAGCCGGGCTACGAGCAACCGTGCACTGTTGATCAATTGCCCTGCCCGATATTCTGCCTGCCACCGCTGATGCACGTTGCCGGCAAAATCCAGTGACACATCCAGGTTGTTATCCAGTAACCGCGCCGCGGCGGCATTCAACTGTTCAACGTCCAGTGCCAGGTCAGACACCGGATCTCCCTCCGGCGCTACCGGATAATAGCCCTTGGCCAGCGTGAACAGGCTCTCCACTTCTTCCACGCCCCAGGTAGCGTTCCATACTGCAATAGGCAGGGACTGTCGCTTGCTCTCGATGGCCTCGCCCAGGGCCTCCTCAAGCTCATCATCCTCGACCTCGGGCAGACATTCCCGGGCCGCTTCGATAAAGCGCACTTCATAGCGAAGCCGGTTGAGAGGCTGCATTACCCTGCCCATGACCGAGTTCTTCTCGCCCACCACGAACTGCAACTCACAACCATAAAGGGACAGAAAATCGAGCATGCCCATGTCCAGTTCCGGCATGGACAACACGCGATCACGTCGGCGGGGAATCTGTTCTGCGGGTTCCGGGGAAGACAATACGGGCTCCGTTTCCAGAACCCGTGCCACCCGTTCCACGTACTCGTCCATCATGGGTCGGGCCCCGGAGAACGGATTGCAGGCAGTGAGGACCGGCATCAACAGCAGTGGCGCCCATCGCAGGGCCCGGCAAAGTCCGGTCATGGAGGCCTCCTGTGGGTCTGGCCGGAGGAGTCAGCGCTTGCGAAGGAGCGTGTCTACCTCCGAAAAATCACGGGCAACAAAGCGGCCGGTGTCAGGCAGGTCGCCTTCCCGGACCAGCCAGGCAGTCTTCATGCCGGCGGCCTCGGCTGCCTCGAGCTCTGCTTCAACATCGGACAGAAACAGGACCGTTGCCGGTTCGACACCCAGCTCCGCCAGGATATTACGATAGGAGCCGGGTTCTTTTTTTCCCCCAATCCGGGTATCGAAATAGCCCGAGAAAAACGGCGTAAAATCGCCCTCGGTGGTAAAGCCGAAAATAAGCTTCTGCGCCTTCACCGAACCGGAGGAATATACGAACAGCCGCAATCCCCGATCATGCCAGCGCTGAAGGTAATCCGCTGCATCCGGATAGATGTGGCCCTTCAACTCTCCCTGCTGGTAGCCCTGCTCCCAGACCATCCCCTGCAGCGCCTTCAGAGCGGTTTCCTTGCGGTCCTCTCGTATCCATTGCTGAAGTACCTCAACGAGACCCTCAACATTGGACCGTTCGACACCACTGCTGGTGGCGACCGCGTCGAGCTGCTCCGCAACGGCCGGTTCGTCCTGGTTAGAGGTTACAAAGTCGGGCAAGTGTTTAGCCGCAAACGGAAATAACACCTCATGCACGAACGAAATGGAGCTGGTGGTACCCTCGATGTCGGTCAGGATAACCCGTATCATCCGCTCGCCTCCGCCAACGCTTCGTATCTGGGCAAACGGCTGGCAATATCCTCGCCGGTAAAGTCGGCCACCCAGCCCTCCGGGTTACTGAACAGCCGGATACAGGTGAATGCCGGCTCGGGGCCCATATCAAACCAGTGACGGGTGCCGTCCGGGACACTGATCAGGTCGTTCTTCTCACACATGACGGCATACACCTGATCACCGAAGTGCAGGTAGAATAGCCCCTGGCCGCGCACGAAGAAGCGGACTTCGTCTTCACTGTGGGTGTGCTCATCCAGGAATTTCTGCCGAAATGCCTCTTTCTGTGGATTATCCGGGTTCAGGCTCACCACATCGGCGGTCTGGAAGCCACACTCCTCCTTCAGCCGTGCCACTTCCTCATTATAGGCTTCCAGGATCTGCTCCTGACTGGCATCAGCCGGCAGCTCCCGGGTCGGCCACTGTTCGAAGCGAATGCCCTGGGTGGCCAACAGCTCGCGGATTTCTGACGGGTTTTCCGTCACGGTATGGGCATGCTCTGGCTGGCTTTGATCAAAAATGCTCAGGGTAGTCATGGGCGGACCCTCATGGTTTCGAGTTCACATTCAAAGAGGAATTCAAACGCCTCCACGTGGCGCAGGCAATCGGCCATGGTGTTGCCCCAGGTGTAAAGGCCATGCCCCCGGATCAGATAGCCCGGCTGTTCCGGGTGGTCGGCGAACCAGGCTTTGGTGTCCCGGGCCAGCGCTTCAATATCCTGGGTGTTGTCGAACACCGGAACCGTCAATACGGATTCGTGAGTGCTGACACCGGAAAAGGCCTTCTGGAGTTCATACCCTTCAAGTTCCAGTGCCCTGCCCGTCTCAAGCAGCCGGCTGAGCACGGTCGCTTTTACCGAATGGGTGTGCAGCACCGCGCCAACCTTGGGGAACAACTCATAAAGCACGGTATGCAGGCGGGTTTCAGCCGAGGAACGACAGTCGCTCTGCACGGGCCGTCCCGCCAGATCCACTACCATGACATCTCCGGCACCCAGTTGCCCCTTGTGCCGACCGGAAACGGTGATGGCGATGTGCTGATCGTCAATCCGTGCCGAGTAATTGCTACTGGTCGCCGGGGACCAGCCCTGCTGGTACAGGAAGCGCCCGGCCTCAACGATGGATTCTGCCGCAACGGCGTATCGGGTGACATCAAACACGGTGCTTCTCCACAGACCAGGTGCCAGGGGTTTCCCCGCCGAACGGAGATAATCGCCCCTCATTTGCCGCCATTATAGGGATGGTTGGGCAACCCGCAAATCATGTCGTGCGGCAATCACATCGGCCACGATGGATATGGCAATTTCGGCTGGCGTCTTGCTGGGAATGTTCACGCCGATTGGAGCCCTTAGCCGGCTGAGCGCCGACTCGTCCAACCCAAGGTCGGCGAGTCTTGCTCTGCGTGCCTCGGAGGTTTTGCGCGATCCCATGGCACCGATATAGAACGCCGGTGACTGCAGGGCCGCCAGCAGGCCCATATCATCAATCCGGGGATCGTGAGCCAGAGCGAGGATTCCGCACCAGTGATCCCCATAGGCTTCCGCAATGAGATCGTCCGGGAGGCGCCGGCTCAGGGGAATGTGAGGATACTGCCAGCCGTCGGCAAAGGTATCCCGCGGCTCACAAAGGGTGACGGTGAATTCGGCAGCCGCTGCAAACTCTGCCACGTGCCGGGCCACCTCTCCGGCGCCGATCAGCAAAAGCCGACATTCCGGCTGCAGAGTGTGAACCATGGTCTGCCCATCGAAAGACACGCGATTGCGGGACTGTTCGTTTGCCCTCACCAGGTGCTTTTCGCCGCCGACCACCACCTGCCGGCTGACAGGCTGGCGCTCAGCCAGGGCCCCGGCCAGGCTCTCCACGTGATGCAAACTGTCCGATGACGACAGTGGTTCGACGAGCAGGCGGATCCGACCGCCGCAGGGCAGCTGGAAACGATCCCGGTCACCGTCGGTGATGCCGTAATCGATCAGTATTGATTCAACAGGGCCCTCGGCAGCAGTCCGGCGAAGCAGATCTTCCTCCAGACAGCCACCGGACACCGACCCGCTCCAGAGGCCGGTCTCTGACACCGCCAGCCAGGAGCCCACGGGCCGGGGTGACGAGCCCCAGGTTTGCACAATGGTGCATAGCCAGGCCCGCTCGCCCTTGGCAAGCCAACGCCGGACACTCTCCAGGACGGCGGCCTGCCCTGAAACCGGCGCCCCACTCCCGCCAGCCTCAGACATCAGCCTGCAACGGCAGGGTCCGCTGGCGCTTGCCTGTCAGGGCAAACAGGGCGTTCCCCAAAGCCGGAATGACCGGCGGGACGCCCGGCTCGCCGACACCAGTTGGCGTCGCTGTGCTGTCCACAATCTCCACCTCGACTTCCGGCCGCTCATACTGCCTCATCAGGGGATAATCGTGGAAGTTGGATTGCTGGACTTCACCCTGCTCCAGGGTAATTTCACCGTACAGGGCAGCCGTCAGACCGAACAGGATGCCACCCTCGATCTGATCGACCACGATGGCCGGGTTGACGACCTGACCACAGTCCACCGCAGCCGCGACCTTGAAGACCCGGATCGAGCCATTCTCAATCCCGGCCTCCACGACCTGCGCAACAAAGGTTCCGAAACTTCGCATCAGAGCAATGCCCCGTGCCCGCCCATGAGGTACCGGCGTCTCCCAGCCGCCAAGCCGGGCGGCCCGGTCAAGCACTTCACGATGCCGGGGTTCATTCTCGAGCAGGCCTCGACGGAACCGATAAGGATCCTGCCCGGCTTCGTGAGCAAGCTCGTCCATAAAGGTCTCGACCGCAAAGCCGTTGTGTGAATAGCCGACCGAACGCCACCAGGTAATGGGCACCCCGGGATCAATATGGGTGTGACGGATGTCGATGTTGGCCACCTGGTAGGGGTAGTCGACTGCACCCTCGATCGCGGAGATGTCTTTCGGAGTTGCGATACCCTCTGCCAGGACACCGACTGTGCCGAGCGTGTCGTACAGAAACTTGGGGGTCCAGGGGAACTGCGCGGGCCCGGCATTGCGGACATACCAGTCGAGAATCTGGGGGCCGACAACCTGATGGTGCCAGCCGTTGAGCTCGCCATTGCTCAGGCCCGCCTTCATCCGGTGCAGCATGGCCGGTCGGTAGAGGTCATGGCGGGTGTCCTCTTCCCGCGACCAGATCACCTTGACCGGACGGTCCATCCGGAACGCAACCGCTGCAGCTTCCTCGATATAATCCTGGGTCAATCGACGGCCAAAGCCACCACCAAGGAAGGTCGTATTGATGGTCACCTCGTCCGGAGCCAGATCGCTCACCCGGGCAACCGCGATGCGGCCCAGGTCCGGAGCCTGGGTCGGTGCCCAGATCTCCATACGATCCCCTCGATACCAGGCGGTCGCGTTCATGGGTTCGAGGGTGGCATGTGCCAGGTAGGGCTGGCTGTATTCGGCCTCTACCACTTTCTCGGCGGTTTCCAGTGCGCTGTCGGTATCCCCCTCGCTGCGCTCTGACTCACCGGCATCCTCATCCGCCGCCGAGCGGTAGATATCGAACACATCCCCGGTCGACAGCCCTAGCGCCTGGGAGAAATCCCACTCTACCTTCAACGCATCCTGTGCCTTCCGCGCGCGCCAGTATTTGTCCGCGACGATTGCCACACCGCGGTCGATTTCCATCACGTCCAGGACGCCAGTCATAGCGCGCACCTCGTCGCCATTGAATGACCGGACCGTGCCGCCATATCGTGGCGAGCGGGTGACTACCGCATACGCCATTTCCGGCAGACTCACGTCAATACCGTAAACCGCTTTGCCGGTAGACTTGGCCTGAGCGTCCAACCGCCGATTCTGCTTGCCGATGTATTTCCACTCGGCCGCCGGCTTCAGGGCGACCTCGCCACGCAGAACTTCTTTGGCGGCCAACTCGACGAGCTGGCCATAGCGCATGGAATCTATGCCGTTAGGGTGAATGACCCGCCCCTCACGGGCCGAGCATCGTTCCGCATCGACCCGCCAGACACCGGCAGCCGCCAGAATCAGCATTTCCCTGGCCGAGGCGCCGGCGGTCCTGAGCGGCTCCCAGCTGGTGGCAAGGCTGGTGCTGCCGCCGGTGAGCTGGAGTTTATACAGCGGATTCTTGTACTCATCCGCGACCGGGGCGAAGCGTGGCTCAATGCTCTCCGGGGCCACCTCAAGCTCCTCGGCGATGAGTGTGGTGAGCCCCGTGTATGTCCCCTGACCCATTTCCACCCGGGCCAGCGTGAAATAAACCCGGTCGTCCCGGGTAATCTCCAGCCAGGCGTCCGGACGCCATTCTCCTGTTTCTTCACGGAATCCGGTCGAAATGCCCGAGCAACCGGGCAATGACAGCGACAACATCAGGCTGCCGGAAGTGCCGGCACTGATTTTCAGGAAATCCCTCCGGTTCATCGCCATGTCAGGCTTCCTCCTGAACCGGTTTTGCGCCGTTGGCAACGGATTCCACCGCGGCGATGATCCGGCTGTAGGTACCGCACCGGCACAGGTTTCCGGTCATGGCCGCGACGATTTCCTCGCGGGAGGGTGAGGGATTGGTCGACAGCAAATGGGCTGCACTCATGATCTGCCCGGACTGACAATAACCGCATTGAGGCACACCGTGATCGATCCACGCCTTCTGCAGGGAGTGAAGCCGATCACCCCGGGAAAGCCCCTCAATGGTGGTCACTTCACCGTTTGCGGCCATTTCCACGGGGGTAGAGCAGGACCGCACTGGCTGGCCGTTCAGATGAACCGTACAGGCGCCACACAACCCGGCCCCGCATCCGAACTTGGTGCCCGGAAGGCCCAGCTCGTCCCGCAGGACCCATAGCAGCGGCGTATCGGCCTCGATATCCAACGAGTGAGTCTCACCATTTACTGTCAGGCGCAATGCCATTCCCTCTCTCCTGTGCAGGGGCTCTTTGGTGAGCCCGCTTATGATAATTGGGGGCAGAGCAAAACCGGCTTGGCTTTACTTGATCACTTCCTCGCCGTCCTTGTTGACCCAGATCTTGCGCTCGCCGGATTCCATCTGGCCATTGGAGTTCCAGACTTCACGGCCCTCGGTGGCCTCCTCGACCTTGCCGTTGTCATTCCAGATGACGCGATCCTTACAGCCAGCCATTGCCAGCACCGAGAACAGAACCAACATAATTGCTCTTACCACGCTTACCTCCGAAACCGGGACTACCGGCATATGAGTGTATGAGATGTCCTGAGGGCGGAAACCTTACCGGCTTCCATGGATTTCACGATTGCGCTGCTTGTCCCGTTCACTTTTTCTTACCATGACATAGACTGCTCCGGTGCCACCATGGTGTTTTTGGGCCGAATGAAACGCCAGGACATCATCCAGCTCGGGCAACCATTTGGCGAGGTAGCTTTTTAACTGTGCGATCCCGTCGGGATTTCGCTCGCCCTTGCCGTGCAGGATGATGACAGAGCGCAGTCCGTAGCGGACACAATCGCCGATGAACGTGAATACTTCCCGCCGGGCCTGCTCCACCGTCATCCGGTGCAGGTCAAGGCGGGCCTCGATGGGGTATTGGCCCAGACGAAGCTTGCGGAACACGCCATGCTGGATGCCGGGCCGCTGCCAGCTCAGGATATCGTGTGCCGTCAATGGTTCCACCATATCGGAAGTCAGCGGGTTGGCATCCTTGAGTGGCTTCTCCACGGCCGCACGCTGACGCTCCAGGTGGCCCGGCGTCAGCTCCCTGGGCGTAGAGGCCTCTGCCCGGTTCGGTTTGCGGATGCGCTGGACATCCTTCATTTCCTCAAGGAAGGCCAGGCGCTCTTCTTTATTGGTCATGACTGTGTTTGTTTCTGGATTGATGGATGTCAGAACTTTACCACCGCCCCGGTATACCATAAAGAAAGCAATGCCCCTCACTCCGCCTGCGACCAAAATCGTAGGGCCCGAACCGGCGCCCTGCACTACACTCAGACGGAAAATAATAACGAGCGAACGGATCCGGATATGGCCTCGAACCAGGAAAGTAACCGCCCCCAGAATACCCGCGCGATCATGACCTTCCTTCGGGAACATGCGCCTTTTTCCAGCATGGACGATGCTCACCTGGCCCATTTTGCGGAACATGCCTCCCTGAGATTCTTTGCCGACGGCGATGTCGTGCTCTCACCGGACGAGGGCATCGTGAAACGGTTTTACGTGGTAAAGCAGGGACGGATCCGTGGCGAACGTCATAATGAGAAGGAAGACCGTACCGAGACCACCTTCGAGATCAGTCGCGGAGAGTGCTTTCCCCTCGCTGCAATGATCGGTGAACGCCCGACCCGAACGCTCCATCGCGCCGACGGCGACACCTTCTGTCTGAGCATCGAACAGGATGCCTTTATCACCCTGTTTTCCGAGAGCGATCCGTTCCGGGACTTCTGTCTCAGAGGGGTCAGCAGCCTTCTCGACCAGGTCAACCAGCGGATTCAGTCAAACGCCATGGCATCCATGGGGTCCAGCAACAGCCTGGATACCCCGCTGGAGCGCTATGCCCTGCGCAATCCGATCGTGTGTTCGCCGGATCTGCCTGTACGCAAAGCGGTGGCGCGCATGCACGAGAACAACGTGGGCAGCATCATAATTACCGACGACAACCGGCATCCGACCGGCATCTTCACGCTCAGGGACCTGCGCACCATGATTGCCGAGGAGAAAGGTCCACTGGACACGCCGGTGCGCCAGGTGATGACACCCGACCCCTGCCGCCTGCCCGCCGACTCTGACGCGTTCGAAGCCGCGATGCTGATGGCCGAGCATCATTTTGCCCACCTCTGTGTGGTCGACGATGAGCAGCGCCTGATCGGCGTGGTCTCCGAGCGCGACCTGTTTGCCCTGCAGCGGGTAGACCTGGTCAACCTGGCGCGCACCATTGGCACGGCCACCCATTTACGGACGCTCGTGAGCCTGCGCAGCGACGTGTCCCGGCTTGTGGATGCCATGCTTGCTCACGGTGCAGATTCCGGCCAGGTGGTAAAAATCATCACCACGCTCAATGACGTCACCGTCCGCCGAGTTCTGGAACTGAATCTACAGAAGAATGACCCGGGCATCCCCTTCACCTGGCTTACCTTCGGTTCCGAGGGCCGGCAGGAGCAGACCCTGCTCACTGACCAGGACAATGGCATCCTGTTCCGGACCCCGGAAGGCATGACCGAGGAACAGGTCCGCGAAAAACTGCTGCCTTTTGCACAAACCGTCAACCAGGAACTGGCGGAATGCGGCTTTACCCTGTGCAAGGGAAACATCATGGCCAGTAACCCCAAGCTGTGCCTGAGTGACGCGGAATGGGATGACTGGTTCATCCGGTTTATCGATGCCTCCACTCCCCAGAACCTGGTGTATTCCTCAATCTTCCTGGATATGCGCGCCGTGTTCGGGCCAACCGAGCCCCTGCATGAATTGCTTGAAAAGGTTCTGGCGAGGATCCGCAAGAACGCCCTGTTCCAGAAGATGCTCGCCGGAAACGCACTCCAGCGGAAACCACCGCTGACGATGTTCCGCAACTTCCGTTACCTGAACGAGGAGAAGAAACACGCCCTCGACCTGAAACGGCAAGGATTGGCGCCATTCGTCGAAGCGGTCAGGGTGTTCGCCCTGGCGCATGGTGTGGAAACCGCCAACACCCTGGAACGAATGGAGGAACTGGCCAGGAAAGGTATTTTCGATCCCAAGGATGCCAATGCCTGGAAGGAAGCCTATAGCCTCATCCAGGCCATTCGCATGCGCGCGCACCAGGAGATGCTGGATCGGGGTGAGGAGCTGACCAACTACATTGATCCGGATGATCTTAACCCGCTGGACCGGCGGATTCTTCGGGAATCCTTCCGCCAGGCCCAGCGGCTCCAGCAAAAACTGGAAGTTACCTACCAACTCTGAGAACCGGACGGGATGCTGGACTACATCAAACAATGGCTCGAACGTCGGCGGGCCGGCCAGATTGGCGACCATGACCGCGAGAACCTGCCAACACCGAAATCGGCGGGTGACCAACTGCTGTCCGACAGCCGGCTGATCGTGCTTGACCTGGAAACCACGGGCCTTAACCCGGCCAAGGACGAAGTCATCGCCATCGGCGCTGTAGCCATCACCGGAGGCGTGATCCACCTCGATGACCAGTTCGACCTGATTCTCAGGCGTCCGGAGCTGGATATCAGTGAAACGGTACTGATCCATGGCATCGGCCCCGAAGCCCTGACCCAGGGTCACGAGACCGAGGATGCGCTGCTGCACCTGCTGGAATGGATGAACGGTGACCCGGTGCTGGCCTACCACTCGGCGTTCGACCAGAAGTTTCTCGAAAAAACCCTGAAGAAGGAGCTGGGCTACACCCAGCCGCACCTGTGGATCGATGTTGCGGACCTCTTGCCTGCTTTCTTCACGGAGGCCAAACCCGGTGGCAAAGGACTGGACAACTGGGCCGATTTCTTCGGGCTTGAAGTCAGCGAACGTCACCACGCTGCTGCCGATGCACTTGCCACGGCAGAACTCACCCTGGTCACACTGAACAAAGCGCGAAAAGAAGATGTAAAAACGCTGAAAGATTTGACTGACAAGCTTCGATATCACCGAAGATTGCAAAACATGCACCGTTTTTGAGGGAGGGCAAAATCACTTCACAAAATTGACCGATCCCACGGCAAATTACTGAGAATTAGACCTTTTGCCAATATCCATATATTGGTTGACCAGTAAAGTCACTAGGGACAACAGTCGGAGAAGTACTTATATGAATAATAAATTCTCTAGCGAAAAAGCCTCACCAAAAATCCATCCAACCTCCACAACAACAACACAGGAGTGAATCCTATGTCAGGTCATAGCTACGACGCTGAAAGCTACTGGAAGGCGAACCTACGCCTGATATTCGGGAGCCTTATTGTCTGGGCCCTCGTATCCTACGGCTTCGCAATCCTGCTCCGTCCCATGCTCGCAGGCATCCCTGTCGGCGGGACTGATCTGGGATTCTGGTTTGCCCAGCAAGGCTCAATTCTTACCTTCATCGTTCTGATCTTCCACTACGCGTGGCGCATGAACAAGATCGACGAAAAATTCGGCGTACACGAGGAGTAAGAACGAATGAGCCAGTTTGCAATTAATATTCTGTTCGTAGGGGGCTCTTTCCTCCTCTATATCCTGATCGCTATCTGGGCGAAAGCCGGTAGCACCAAGGACTTCTACGTTGCCGGTGGCGGCGTTCACCCGATCACCAACGGTGCAGCGATCGGTGCCGACTGGATGTCAGCCGCATCCTTCATCTCCATGGCGGGCCTGATTGCCGCCGGTGGCTATGCCAACTCTACCTTCCTGATGGGTTGGACCGGTGGTTACGTGCTGCTGGCCATGCTGCTGGCTCCGTACCTCCGGAAGTTCGGCAAGTTCACCGTTCCCGAGTTTATCGGTGACCGCTACTACAGCAGCAACGCGCGCCTGGTCGCCGTTATCTGTCTGATCGTGGCGTCCGTGACCTACGTAATCGGCCAGATGGCTGGTGCCGGTGTTGCCTTCTCCCGCTTCCTGGAAGTTGACTCCACCATGGGTCTGATGATCGCAGCGGTCGTGGTATTCATGTACGCCGTTATGGGCGGCATGAAGGGCATCACCTACACCCAGGTGGCCCAGTACTGCGTTCTGATCATCGCCTACACCATTCCGGCGGTCTTCATCTCCCTGCAGCTGACCGGCAACCCGATCCCGGGTCTGGGCATGTTCTCTACTCACACCGAGTCCGGCATGCCGCTGCTGACCAAGCTGAACCAGGTCATCACCGATCTCGGCTTCAACGAGTACACCGCCGATGTTGATAACAAGCTCAACATGGTTCTGTTCACGCTGTCCCTGATGATCGGTACCGCAGGTCTGCCGCACGTTATCATCCGGTTCTTCACCGTACCCAAGGTTGCTGACGCTCGCTGGTCCGGCGGCTGGGCTCTGGTCTTCATCGCCCTGCTGTACCTGACTGCACCGGCTGTTGCTTCCATGGCACGTCTGAACCTGATGACCACCATCTACCCGGATGGCACTGACGCGGCTCCGATCCAGTACGACGATCGTCCGAACTGGGTCAAGGAGTGGGAAGTCACCGGTCTGATCCAGTTTGAGGACAAGAACAACGACGGCCGTATCCAGCTGTACAACGATTCCGAAGCGTTCGCACCGGAAGCCCAGGCACGTGGCTGGGAAGGCAACGAGCTGACCGTAAACCGGGATATCCTGGTACTGGCCAACCCGGAAATCGCCAACCTGCCCGGCTGGGTAATCGGTCTGATTGCCGCCGGTGGTCTGGCAGCGGCCCTCTCTACAGCTGCAGGTCTCTTGCTGGCAATATCCTCCGCGGTGAGTCACGACCTCATCAAGGGCCGCTTCAATCCGAATATCTCGGATAAGGGCGAGCTCCTGGCAGCGCGTATCTCCATGGCGGTCGCGATTGTGGTGGCAACCTACCTGGGCGCCAATCCTCCAGGCTTCGCGGCACAGGTGGTAGCACTGGCCTTCGGTATTGCCGCCGCCTCGCTGTTCCCGGCCCTGATGATGGGTATCTTCTCCAAGCGGGTTAACAACGTAGGCGCCATTGCCGGTATGCTCTCCGGTCTGGGCTTCACCCTGGTATACATCTTCGTGTATAAGGGATGGCTGTTCATTCCGGGCACCAACAACCTGCCGGACACTCCCGAAAACTGGGTGCTGGGTATTTCCCCGCTGTCCATCGGTGCTGTTGGTGCAGTCGTCAACTTTGCGGTAGCCTTCATTGCATCCAACGCAACTGAAGAACCGCCCGTTGAGATTCAGGAGCTGGTTGAAAGCGTCCGTTACCCGCGCGGTGCCGGACAAGCTCAAGACCACTAAGCAACGATTCAACCTGCGTCATTCGATGAATTGACAGGTTGAAACTGAACGGGCTTCCTCATCGAGGGAGCCCGTTCTTTTTTTGAGGAAGAAGATTTATGTTCTGGACTTTTGTCGCTACCGTCTTTTGCGGACTCGGCGCTGCGGGGATTGCCCTCGGTATCCGGTCAGCCACTCGCAAAAAGGCGCCCAGCTGGATTATCCCCGTGTTCGCCGGTGCCGGTATGCTTGGCTACCTCATCTATGGTGAATACACCTGGTATGAACACAAGAAATCCATGCTGCCGGAGGAAGCCGTGATCGTGGATGCAGAGAATGAGGGTATCTACTGGCGGCCCTGGACATTCGTCTTCCCGTATGTGACGGCCTTTTCAACCGTTGATGTCAAAAGCATCAGCCGGGACACCGGCAACCCTGATATCGTCCGGTTTACTCTGTATCGCTTTGAACAGAAAGTGACAGACGCCGTCTCCCATCGGGTGCATCTCATCAACTGCGACACCCTGGAACTGGTTCCGCTCGGGTCCGACGGGTCTCCGAGAGTGGACAACATGAAGGTGCTGGATAACGGAGACAAGCTGGTACAAACCATTTGCCCTCGCTGATCGGGGGCCAAGCGACACAAACTGCACGGGATAAAAAGAGCGTTCCATGATTAGCGCCTGGCTGCTGGTATTAATTTCAATCACCTACATTTCGATCCTGTTTGTCATCGCCTGGGCCGGTGACAAACATCCGGGCCTCTACCGGAAACGCCTGGCGCGCACGCACATCTACGCTCTCTCCCTGGCTGTCTACTTCACCTCCTGGACCTTCTACGGTGCCGTCGGACGCGCCACCCAGGAGGGGCTGGGCTTCCTGCCGATCTACCTCGGCCCTTTGCTGGTATTCATTTTCGGCGCTCCCCTGCTCCGACGTATCATCTACATCAGCAAACGCAACAACAGCACCTCGATCGCCGACTTTATTGCCTCCCGCTACGGCAAATCCCAACTGTTGGCAGCCATGATCGCGACCTTTGCCCTGATTGGCAGCGTGCCCTACATCGCGCTTCAGCTGAAAGCGATCGCCATGGGCTTCAATGTGCTGTCAGAGAGTGGCACCGGCTACGAGGAACTCAGCTCTGCGGCGTGGAACGACTCGGCCTGGTACATCACCCTGGCGCTGGCGGTGTTTACGGTGCTGTTCGGCACACGGCACCTGGAATCCACCGAACATCATCGGGGCATGATCCAGGCCGTCGCGTTTGAATCCCTGATCAAGCTTGTCGCCTTTGTAGCCGTTGGGCTTTTCGTGGGCTTCGGCCTGTTCAACGGTTTCGGCGATCTGTTCGCACAGGTCCGTGCCGCAGACCTCACCACTGCCCTGACTACCGAGGGCCTGGAGGCACCCGCATTCATTACCCAGACCCTGGTGGCGATGCTGGCGATTATCTGCCTGCCACGCCAGTTTCACGTCATGGTCGTAGAAAACACCGACCACCGGGATTTCGAGGTGGCGCGCTGGGCCATGCCGATTTATCTGGTTGTCGCCAGCGCGTTTGTGCTGCCGATTGCCGCCGCCGGGCTGTTATCACCGGATACCATCACGGGCAATCCGGATATCCTCATCCTTCAACTTCCGATCCTGGCTGGCGAGGAGTGGTTGGCGATACTGGTGTTCCTTGGCGGTGGGTCCGCGGCCGCGGCCATGGTAATTGTCTGCTCGGTGGCGATCGCCACCATGGTCAGCAACGAAATTATCATGCCTGCGTTGCTGAAGTTCTTCCGCCCGGGCATGAACCGTCGTACGGACCTCAGCTACCTGCTGCTCAGCATCCGCCGGGTCGCAATCTTTGTGGTTCTGCTGACCGCCTATGGCTTCTACCGAATGGCTGGCGAAGACTACAGCCTCACGGCCTTTGGTTTGCTGTCCTTCGCTGCGGCAGCCCAGTTCGGGCCGGCACTCGTGGGCGGCATCATCTGGCGCCAGGGCAATTACATGGGTGCGGTCTGGGGCCTGGCGCTGGGCTTCCTGATGTGGTGCTACACGCTGCTATTGCCAGCCCTGGCCACCACAGGTTGGGTGGCAGACAGCCTGATCAACCACGGACTCTGGGGGCTTAGCTGGACACGGCCAACAGCGTTGTTCGGATCGGATCTGGACCAGACCAGCCATGGCATCATCTGGAGCCTCGGGATCAACACCCTGACCTATATCGTACTGTCCATGCTGACTCGCCAGCGAGTGCGCGAGAAGATCCAGATCGCATCGTTTTTCCACGACCCCCAGCCCAGGGCAGAAACCGCCCACCATCAGAGCTGGCAAGGCGAGATCCTGATCGCCGACCTGCAGGCGTTGACCGACCGCTTCATGGGTGAGGAGCGCTCCGAAACTATCTTCCGGAATTATGAACGGCGTAACGCCATTCGCCTGCACCCTCAACGGCCTGCCTCCGCGCACCTTATGAAATACATTGAGCGCCAGCTGGCCTCGGTGATTGGCGCCTCCACCGCCCGGGTCGTGCTGGAATCCACCCTGACCGGTCGGGACATGCAGATCGAGGATGTCGTCAGTATCGTCGATGAAGCATCCCAGGCCATGACCTTCAGCCGGGAGTTGTTGCAGTCGGCCATCGAGAACATCAGCCTCGGCGTTTCAGTGGTGAATCATCAGCAGCAACTGGTGGTTTGGAACCACCGCTACCTGGAGCTGTTCAACTACCCCAAAGGTTTTGTCAGGGTCGGGCGTCCGGTAGAGGATCTGATGCGCTACAACCTCACCAACGCCAATCATTCCGCCCGGCGGATTGATGAAATTATTGCCGACCGCTGCAACAGCATGCGCGAAGGCAAGCCGATGTCCTATGAACGCCAGCGCCCGGACGGTACCGTCCTCCGCATCGACGGCAGCCCCATTCCCGGTGGCGGCTACGTGACCACCTTCCAGGACATCACCGCGATGCGCCGCACGGAGCAAGCGCTGAAAGAGACCAATATCTATCTCGAGCAACGGGTTAAGGAGCGCACCCAGGAGCTGCAGGTCATCAACGAACAGATGCTCAAGGCCAAATCCGTCGCTGAACAGGCCAACCAGAGCAAAACCCGGTTCCTTGCTTCTGCCAGCCACGACCTGCTGCAGCCGCTGAATGCGGCCCGACTGTTCACATCGGCAGTCGCAGGCAAGACGATCGACGGGGAGATGAGGGAACTGGTGGAGCACATCGACAGCTCCCTGGGTGCAGCAGAGGAAATCATCAGTACGCTTCTGGACATTTCCAAGCTGGATGCAGGCGCTCTGGAGCCGGATATCGGCGTTTTCCCCGTTAACGATCTGCTTCGGCACCTGGCAACGGATTTCACGGCAATCGCCAAGGAACAGAATCTGGAGCTGCATGTGGTGCCCAGTACCGCATGGGTGAAATCCGACGCAAAACTGCTCCGGCGCGTTGTGCAGAATTTCCTCTCCAACGCCATCCGGTACACTCCCAGCGGCAAGATTCTGCTGGGGGTCCGGCGCCTCAAGGGGTTTATCCGCATCGAAGTCTGGGATACCGGGCCAGGTATTCCGGAGGATCAGCTGACTCACATTTTCGAAGAATTCCGCCGTTTCCAGCATGGACGGGACAAGAAGGGCCTCGGACTCGGCCTGGCCATCGTGGACCGGATCAGCGGAATGCTCAATCACCCCGTCAGCGTCCACTCCGTGCAGGGCCGGGGCAGCGTATTCGGCATCACGGTTCCTGTCGCCCCGGCGGAGCAAACCCAACAGAGCGTAAAGCCAGCCTCCAGTTCGAGACGGGTTTCCAGCCTGGGCGGCCTCCAGGTCCTGTGCATTGACAACGACCCCACCATTCTCCAGGGCATGGCCGCCCTGCTCGGAAACTGGCAATGCGACGTAACCTCCGCCGAGAGCCTTGAGGATGCGCTGGAGAAACTCGACGGCCAGCGGCCCGATATCATACTTGCCGATTACCAGCTGGACGATAACCGGAATGGTCTGGATGCCATGGACAGTCTCCGCGCTTCCATCAGCGAGGATATACCGGGGATACTGATCACGGGCTATATGGCGCCTGAGGTCCGGGAAGACGCGATCGAGAGGGGCTACCAGATTCTTTACAAGCCAGTGAAGCCTGCGGCCTTGCGGGCGATGGTTAACAAGCAGTTGAAGCAGAAGCGGGGGTGATTGGTCACTCCCCTCCCAACTGGTTTCCAGCGTGCATAAAAAACCCCGGTGTCCTTTGGGCCCGGGGTTTTTGTTTTGTGTAAAGGCGAGGAGTAAAGAGTGCGTGAATAAATAGTGGAGTGTGCGAAGAAGCCAATTGTTGCCCAGGGCAGCACTGCGTGCTGCAGATGACCTACTTTGCTCGCGCTGTCGCGCTCGGCCCTTTAGGCCCGCCGTCGCGCTGCTCCGGCGTGCTGCGCCTGCCGTTGGCAGGCTTGTCGCATGGGAATATGGAAATAGATTCGGGCAGGCAGTGCTTCGCACTGCAGACGATGACCCGGAGCACCCCGAGACGGGGTGCTCGTCCTTACCTGAGCGAGCGCTGCTCGCTCTGCCTACGGCACCGGTGCGGACACTCCCGTAGGTCATCTCTTTCTTGCAGCTAATAAAAAACCCCAGCACCTTGCGGTGCTGGGGTTTTGTATTAGGAGCCTGACGATGACCTACTCTCGCATGGGCCATGCCACACTACCATCGGCGCTGGTCTGTTTCACTTCTGAGTTCGGGATGGGATCAGGTGGTTCCAGACCGCTATGGTCGTCAGACAAAACGGTTGATCACTGGGGGACGGGATAGAACGGTCAGAGGTGACTCTGAGTGATAGTCGATTTCTATGTTGCGTTATCCGCAATTGTCTTGGGTGTTATATAGTCAAGCCGCACGAGCAATTAG
>Ga0207717_100043_pt1 | contig 109246 bp, 95 predicted proteins | sample TtanPargueraPR_2_FD_187745 | JGI IMG/M metagenome (GOLD analysis project Ga0207717, IMG submission 187745) | Aerobic enrichment media microbial communities from Bioluminiscent Bay, La Parguera, Puerto Rico - Tt and P2 (2) (SPAdes) | ecosystem: Environmental > Aquatic > Marine > Unclassified ...
TGGGTGTAAAAATGTTGATTGCCGATTTATATAAAATACCGATATCTTATTCGTTGATTACAATTGCTGCGATTCTTTTTTTGTCTGTAATAATTTCAGTTCTTTCGGTAGAAAGAATTAGTGATAAGCAATAAATTACCTGAGAAGAAAGATATTTTAATTGTATCTGTAATTTAATGCATGACAATCACGAAACATGGTTGTTTGTGAAGAATTAGAATATACACTTTTATTATCAGAATATTTACCTACTTTTTGAATGTAATGGTACTCTAATCCATTACTCCAAAGCGCAAATTCACAATTTTCTATATCCCACAATACAGTTTTTACAGATGCTTCAACACCTTTCTTATTGTGGCTATCTTTTACCTTTTCATCGTGAATAATACAAAGTCGGATGATATTATCTTGTATATGTTCTTTCTCTTTATTGAAAACAACTAAATCGGCTTTTAGCTTTTTGTTTTTGCCCGTGTCCATATCTTCATAAGCGATATTGAAATCACGAGCCATATCATCCATGGCAAATCCATATTCCTCGTTTAACATTCGTATTATGGACTGGATATTATTCTCCTTTTCCGATACCTTTTTAACGGTTCCCGTTAATTGGCAAAGGAGTTGATTGTCTTCTAAAATAATGTTTTGGTACTCATAGGTTTAGTCTTCTAATCCTTGCAGGATATTATTTAGGCATTCGTAAATGTTATCGTAATTAAAATTTTTGTGTGTATCTAACACCTGGTTAATTAATCGGCTTTCTTCCTCCTTATCTACTTCCGATTTTAAAATATCTGTGATTTTATTTTTGGTTGAATCAGATTCAGAGAGTAAGGTCGAAATATCACGACCAAGCAATCTGGAACCCGCAATTTGTGTATCAAATTCATCGACTTCATATAAATCAAAGTGTTCTTCAATTGCTCTTTGTTCGTTTATATTGTGGTAATTATTAATTATAAAAGCCATGTCGTCAGCATCTTTATTTCCCTTTAGGTTCCTATCTAACCATGCAACCGTTTTTAGAATAAACACACCTGCCAATGAGGCAATCTGAATCTCAATATTATCATCAATTTTTACAGTATTTGTTTCTTCATTTACCTCAGAGAAACCAAGGACAGACATTGCAATATCTTTCTCGGGGGGCCAGAAGATTTTATCATCTTCTTTCATTACCTCACCAAAAGGAACAATGTCTAACTGGAAATCATTTAAATAGATAAAGCGTTGTTTTTGCGTTTTGTCCTTTTCAAAACCTTCGATATTTACAATTCCTTCTTCCACTTTCTGAAATTCATCCCAATTCGAAATGGCAATGGCTATATCTAAATCATGTGTAGCCCTACCTACTTTTTCATCATGTATCTGCATAATAATATCACGGGCAGTAGCACCAATTACATAGAAGTGTATTCCTTCTTTTGAAAAGTAATCGGTTAACTGTTCGAGTATGGGTTTTAACAGTGGATGTTGGAACTTATCACTTGATATGTTGTAACTCATTCTCGGTTATGATTTTGGCGGTTTCTATGTTTCGTTCTTTTCCACTACTCATTAATTCAGCAAGAATAATAAGTATTGGAGCTATATTTTTATAATTAGTTGTTTCGTCTTCTTTCCAAAAAATGGCAAGTATTTCTACATCTCCATCGTTATCAGGAATTAGTTTGAGTTTGGCAGCAATATTCTGCCACCCTCCATCAGTATATATGGTGTAATCTTGAGGTTGAAGCTGTTTGGTTAAAATAGATGCACCTGGCTCTCCTCCCCAAACATTTCTACCAGGCATTTCATTTAAAGGTAGCTGCTGCCATTTGTTATATGCCTCATTATTTGAAAAACGGAATCGTTTTTTTAGTAACCTTGGGCGTAGCACATCATTAAAAGCAAGAATCCACCTTTCCAGTAATTCTTTCTTATTCCTCAGGTATCTTTTGTTTTTAGTTTTTACTACAAAGCGTAAATCCTCAAGCTCTTTCATTATAATGCTCACAGAACCCAACGCAATACCTGTTTTCTCGGCTATACTACGGTAAGATAACTGCAAATCATCAGGTTGTGTAAGTAATTGAAATATCAACTTAATACCACTCTCCTGAAAAGCTCTTGACTGATTCGAAACGGTTGGTCTCTCAGCTTTCTGACCTGTTATATAAACCAACAGCTTCCCTTGTTTTATATATGCGTTCCCAGCCCTATCAATGTAGTTTATTCCATTATTTTTAAATTCCTGAGCTATATCTTTTGCTATAAATTTAGCTATGGCAACAATAGGTTTTTTTGTTTTTGTTCTTATACTGCTTATCTCATTAAGAACCATTCCTTTATTAGAAGTCCTTATTTCAGACTTACTAATAACTACAAACTGAACATTATCAATTGTTGCAACAGCATCATATTCAGCCCTACTACTTTCAACCTCAGCGGCAACACCAGCTAACTCCTGTAACTGGACTACAGCATCGTATATATAATCGTTATTTCTATACATATCTCTACTTGATCGTTCATTCACATTTCTTGTTCATTGACAATGAACATTCAAATATAATGAACATTGTTGTTAAAAACAAGTGTTGTTGTAATAGAAAAAGTAGTATCTGTTTGAGGCACTCGAATGAGTACAATACTATATTCAGAATCGTATTCCTTTTTGCATTAAAAGAAGCCCCTGTTCTCTCCCTAATCAGCCGGTACATAAAAGAGTTATTCATTAACTGTTGTATGAAGAAGATTCTGAAAAGCGGATTCCCGATTTCAGAATCGATTTGCTTGAAATACCTGGCACATCGTACACCAACACAAAAGTACGCTACACTTTCCGTTTAGATGAATACGAGAATTTATGGGAGTATTATTTTGAATGTATTGCCCGTTTAAAATCGAAAGTGGATGTGGAGTTTAAAATGGGTAACGAAGGTTTTGCCACCGATGTATCGCCCGGTTTCGATGCCTTGCGTGAAGCACTGGTAAACATGTTGATGCATTCCGACCACTTTTCTCCAGCTTGTCCACGTATCCGAATTTTTACCAACCACATTGAATTTTACAATCCAGGTGGGATGCCAAAACCCATTGAAGAGCGAAAAGGAAAAGATATTTCCCTGCCTCGCAATCCTATAATTACTAAATTATTCAGGGTGGTGAAGTTAGCTGAGAATGCAGGTTACGGTCTCGATAATATTGAATTCAACTGGAAGGCATACAATAATACTCAACCCGTTTTCGATGTCGATTTCGATTCGGTAATTATAAAGTTCGAATTAGAACAAAAGACTACAGTTAAAGAAAAACCAGAGGTCGGAGACAGTTTGGAGATAGTTCGGAGTAAATGGGAAGAAGTTCGGAGAAACTTCGGTGTAATTGCTGAACGAACACAAAAGTCATCAGAAGAGAATATAGCTGATTTACGGGGTGTTTACGGGATATTTACGGAGTATATGAAACTCAACTTCGGAGAAACTCCCAAAAAACTTCGGGGTAAACGAAGAAAAACTTCGGAGAAAAAGTAGCGAGAAATTGATGCTCATGTTAGTACTGATAACAATTGAAAAAGATATAAAAGCAACAGAAGCCAGTCTGATTTTAGGCGTTTCAACAAGAACAATAGAAACCTATATCTCAAAATTGAAAGATGCTCAGCTTATTGAACGTCACGGTTCAGACAAGGTTGGCTACTGGACAATTAAAAAAGAATAAGGTTTGGGAATTGTTCGGGAACCTGTAATCATCATCAATCTCTTCCTGACGAATACCCAAATAAATTTTTGGGATTTTTATTGAACTATGACCGAAAAGTTCCGATAAATGCAATAGAGATTTTTCAGGTTACACACAACTGATCGGTATTTAATGAGTAATTTTCAGCTCTCAATTATTAAATATATGCATATCACCAATTTTAAACATTTCCTGGATGAAAACGGTAACATCCCTACCGATATGCCCAAAGAAGCACGTGAATTAGCCAACTTTCTTGCTTTATTAATCGATGATGCAACCAATGGTGATTACGATGCTGAACCAACGATCAGATGCACTGAAAAGGGCTGCGAGGGCCTGGTTGTGGCATTTGTTACCCATGACACAGATGACATCTATTGGGTTTGTCCTCTGTGCAAAACCAATGGCTATATAACCGATTGGCGTGGCACTAAATGGGACAATTGTGATTAGTATTTTGTGCACAAAACACCATGCGGATCTTCTTTAACGATTCTCAATACCACCGAATGATTCAAATATTTTTTGCAACCAAAAAAAAATGTCAAACAAAAGACAAAGAAATTTACAGAAAGTACTGATTATACTTATTTCTCGATCTGAAGAATGGAAGCCAGCCAAACAGAATTGATTTAATGAAAAATTACTCAACAAGAGGGTGTAATACGAAATTCAGATTAATTTGAAGAGTGTATCGATATGGAAAATCAGCTTGAACTATCTTTTTCATATTAATCATGCGTTATAATTCAAACCCTCCATTCAAAATAAAATCTTGTAGGATTTTGTGGGTTTTGATGTTTGCTTTGAATTGTGGAAGTTTCTTTTTTTCCAATGTTTCGAAATAAGCTTTTGCTTTCTCTTTATTTACCGATTCAATTAATGCATCGAACCGGGCAAACTCGTTTATGTTATTTGCGCTTACCCCGGCATTCATTAGGTTGCGAAGCTTGGTTTCATCTAAACCAAATACCTCTGCCATTTTATGAATCTGGTCGTTTTTGGCGTTAAACTGGTATTCCGATACATAATCGCGGAACGTTTTGCCATTCTCCAGTATAGCGTTTCCGTTTTGTACGTCGTGTAAAAACAAATTGGCGTATTTCTGTTCTTCCTGGGTTAAGCTTGCAAATGATTTATGCAACTCATCAAGGGTTTGTTGTTTCTGTTCTTCACTAAAACCTTCCTGATTGAGAGCTTTTAAGAATTTCTCGAAGCGTGTATTCATATAATCAGCATCGATTTTATCGGTATCGATTTCTGTCAGATAGCCATCAATTTCAAAAGGCACATCGCCACCACCACCACCTGTACCTCCAAATAGTTCTTTATAACGAAGTGCCAATATTAAGTAGGTGTTTTCGTCGAAAGCCAGGTCAATAATAGTTTTTGGTTTTCCTTTTTCCTTGGTGAACACATATTTCAGTTGCTTCCATTTAAAGCCTTGAATTTTTGCGGCTTCCAAATGATTGTTTAAGTTTTTAAACAGTCTTGCAAATCTGCCCCGTTCGGATAAATCAGTTGGCAGTTTTTCAAAGTTCTGAATACCTGCCAATTCAAACAACTGCGATATGTCCATGAAAATGGCATTCATCATATTCAGGTTAAAGTCCAACAACTCTACAAAAAGATTGAGTGGCCTGTTTCCCGAATAAAGATTAACCGCTTTTATAATGTTTTGCTCCATGGTGTGCGGCTTGCGATAGTAGCGAATGGTGCCAAATGGCTTATCGGGTCCAAACAGCCGATTGGTACGAGAAAAAGCTTGAATGATGTTTTCGTAACGGAGCAGTTTGTCCATGTACAGGGTATTGATCCATTTTGAATCATAACCAGTTAACATTTGGTCAACAACGATAAGCAGATCGATTTGTTTCTCCGGAGTGCGCTCAATTCGCAAATAGGGTTCTTTGTGTGCCAAACGTGCGGCAATGTCTTTTTTGAATTTTGCATGCGTTACTATGGAAAAATCCTGCCCGTATCTTGCATTATAATCCTGAATTATTTCGACCAGCCCCTCCTCCTTAAATATTGCCCCGTTCATGTTATCAATATTAGGATCGAACAGCGCAGTAATTTTCAGCGTTGGAATTGTGGATTTAATTAAACGGTAATACTCAATGGCTTCGGGAATGCTACTGGTTGCAAACAAGGCATGAAACTTATTGTTTTGACTAAGCGTAATCCAATTTTCTTTTATGTCTTCTACCACCTGCTCCTGATGTTCGATTCGCTCGTATTGTGAGTTTGGCAAAAAATCTTCGATACCCCGAACATAGTTTCCATCATTGCCAATAAACCCCGCCATTTTAACCTGTTTCATGTATCGGTTAAACACATCTATCTTTTCGGGATCCGACAATGCTTCTGTTTCGTCTGTTGCCCGGGCTTTTTCAAGTGCAACCGCTTTACGGATATCGCGATCACGATAGGTTAAAACCTTGTAGGGGTCGAAGCCCAGCACGTTTTTATCGCGGATGCCATCGGCGATGCTGTAACGGTGCAGTTCGTTACCAAAAATAGTTGCCGTTGTGTTCATGCTCCGTTGGTTCTCATCTTGAATGGGTGTGCCTGTAAAACCAAAAAACATGGCCGCCGGAAAAGTGCTTTTGATGGTTGGCAGCATATTTTCGCCAAAGGTTGAACGGTGACATTCGTCGAGTATAAAAACAATGCGTTTGGAGTTCATTGTATTTATATCATGCGCATTTAAACCGCCTTCTTCGTCTTTTATCCTGCTCATTTTTTGAATGGAGGTAACAATGAGCGTATTGGCCGGGTTGGTACTTTTTAGTTTTGTAATAAGTATGTGGGTATCTTCTGTGGCCTGCACTTCCTGGTTAGCATCGGCAAAGCTGCGGTATTCTTTTAGCGATTGTGTGCCCAACTCAATTCTGTCCATCAGGAAAATAACCTTGTCGGCATCTTTAGAACCTGCAATGAGCTGAGCCGATTTAAAGCTGGTCATTGTTTTTCCTGAACCCGTTGTATGCCATATAAAGCCACCCAATTGGTTGTTTTCGCCCCATTTTGCTTTTGCCACGCGGTCGGAAATGGCATTGGAAGCGTAGTATTGATAACTGCGCATTACTTTCAAAATACCGTCGCTGTTATCGGCTACGGTGTAAAAACCGATTAACTGATGTGCCATAGGGATGGAGAGCAACGAAGCTGCAATTTTTTCCCAATGGTTAATGGGTTCGTTGTTAAAATCGGCCCAATGAAAAAAGTAGTCTTTATTGAATTTGCCATCGATACCGGGATTTGCAAAATAAAGGGTTTCGCTAGGTTCCATGGCCACAAAAATTTGCACCAAAGAAAACAAACCTGTAAATATGCCTTCGTGCGTGTATTTTTCGATTTGATTGCAAGCCTGGCTTACCGATACACCACTTCGCTTAAGCTCGATGTGAATTACAGGCATGCCGTTAATAAGCAGCATAACATCGCCACGGCGGTTGTTCAGTAGTTTCGATTTGCTTTTAAATTGTGGTTGCTGTACTATTTGGTACCGGCTTTGCCCTGCAGCAATTTCGTGACGGTCGTATATTTTAAGACTGATTTCTTTTTCGTAGTGAAGCTTATCGGCAGGATTATCGCGAACAATGGAAACCGATTTACCGTTGATGAAGCTGTTTAACTTTAAGGGAGTGCGCAACTCGATAATTTGTTCGATAATTTGCTGCATCTCGCCATTGGTGAGTGCTTGATCGTTTAGGCGGTCGATGCCCCGGTTATTATCGAAAAGAATAGTTGCCCAGTTATTGAGCAAGTCTTCTTCGGTGGGGTTTTTAAGCACCTCGTTTTCCCATCCTTTGGTGGTTAATACTTCAATTAGTGCTTTTTCGAAATCGGCTTCACGTGTATAGGTCATTGTTGTTTTCTTTTTGGGATGTTTTACTGGCTATACAAACATTTTTTCCAAACAGGCTTTTTTGATATTTTTGAGTTTTACCAGTTGGGTTTGATGATTGCTAATTAGCTTATCGAGGTTTTGGAAATAATCTCCAATTTTTTGTTGTTCATCAAGAGTAGGAACGTAAATTAAAGTATCAAGAATATTTTTGTTGTATAAACGTTGAATTGTACTTCCTTCTAATCCACTCCATTTCACTACAGAATAAAAATATTTCAAGAAGGAGTTTTCTATTTTACCATTATGTTGAAGCCAAACGATGTTTGAGTCTTGAAAGTATTCATCTTTCCCACTATATTCAATCGTCCTACCAATACTGCCAGAAGCAGAAATAAGTATATCCCCTTTTTTTGGGTAAGGATATTTGTCTTTAAATTCTTCAAATAGTTTTCTTGAAATGAATGCATCAGGAACGCCTCCAAATGTTCCAATTTTGAAAAAAGGTATTTCGCCATTCTCAGAAGTCTGATTTTTGAAAATTCTTTTATTCATGGCAACACTTCCAATATCTCCCAACTCTTTTTTCTCCCAATCTCCACCAAACCCTTTAAACCGAATTTCAGGAATGGCTTTACCGGGTTTTGGGAACATTTTTTCGAGCATGGCTTTTTTAAGGATAAGCAGCTTGTCGTATTTCTTTTGGTGTTGGGCAATTAGGGTGTCGAGGTTTTGAAAGAAGTTGCCAATTTGGGTTTGTTCTTCCTGTATTTCAGGGTATACAATTGAAGTATCTTTTAAAGCCGATTTTGAGATAGACAATACTTTGGTTCCTTGCATTAGCCTTAACAATTGATTATGGTAAGCAGAGGAATTCATGTAATAGCCAAGATACTTAGATGCAAATGTTTTTATCGGTCTCGCGGGGATTGTGTGCAGGCCAGAAATAACCTTTTCATTTCCAATGTTTGTTATTTCTGAGCATTTTCCGACGGTTTCATCTTCTGCTGCATCTGCGATAATAATATCGCCATTATTAAGGCTTGATTTTTTGTATTTGGTAACAATGTCCTCACTATCAATAAATGGTAGTATTTCATTTTCAACATCTATCAACTCTCCAAATTTGACAAGAATGTCTCCATAGTGTATATTTTTTCCAAATCCAGAATTATAATTCAAATTTGCTCTTGAAAGAGTATTGTTTGATAAATGAGTAAAAGTTTCCTCATATTTACTTTTTACCCAATGTTTTTCAAACCCCTTAAAACGTATTTCCGGTTTCAGTTTATTCATCGTCAACATTTTTTAGGAGTGATTGAAATTCTTTGAGTCCTTTTAGGTCGTATTCGTTCCCGGTTAGTTCATCGATTAAAGCAGAAAGGCTGCTTTCTGTTTCGTGAATTTTTTCGGTTACCTCTTTGTAAGTGGTGGCGTATTTGTTGGCCAATTCTTGTACTTTGCTTTCCAGTTGGTTTAGCATATTGCCCGGCAACGTGTTGATTGATGAAACCAAAGGGGTAATCCATTTTAATTCCAATAGTTGATAAACCTGGTCGTTGCTAAGGTTTTCAATTGTTTCTTTGGTTTGCAGGTGTAAGGCTGCGGTTTCGGTTTTAAGCTGTGCTTTAAGGGCGCGCTCTTCGGCCAACAAATCGGCGGTTAGTATTATTTTTTGTTCGTAATCGTCTTCATTATACGCTTTGCCTAGTTTCTTCAATTGTTTGGCTTCTTTGGTCACTTCGGCATTAACAAAGCCATCCTTGGCTTCGTTTACGGTATCCTGCTCTTTGTCTTCCTCGTTAAGCGAATCGAAAAGCCCGGTTATTTCGGAGGCAATTTCAGCAAGTCGGTTTTCTTTGTCGCGAATACGTGTTAGTTCATCGGCAAGGTAGGTTTCCTGTACCAATTCAAACGGTAGCACATGCCCCACATAGCCGTCCTGCACTTCTACATCTTTGCCCTTTTTCTTTTTGGTTACCATGTTGGGATCAACCTGTTTGGTTGTATCGAAACCCTCGGTTTGAATCATCTCCAGGTCAACCGTAATTTTCACCCAACTGTCGTTTAAATATTGGTAGGCTTCATATTTATCGATGAGTGGAATAGTTTCCAGGCGTTTAAAAATATCGTTACAAATAGTGGTTTCCTCTTGCGAGGTGTTTACCGTTTCCATTTGGTCAAGCAACTCCATTTTCAGGTAAGCGGTAAAGCTTTTAAATGCCGTTTTAAAATTGTTGGAAAATACTTTTACCGATTCATGTTGTTCAATGGTATCTGTTAAATCGATGTTGTTCAATTTGGCATAAGCATCAGATGATTTTGTAAACAGCACCTCGCGCAAACCCGGGAATGCTTCCCAAAAGTCGTTTAGTTCGTCCAACTCTTTTTCGGGAATTCCGCCAAACATGGATGAATAGATGTCCCAACTTTCAGGCTTTTCCGAAGAATCGACATAACGCGGAATGTTCAGGTTGTAATCGTTTTTACGGATTTCGTCGCGGCTTACTTTTTTTGAAAACTTATCGATTGACTCGCGGCTAATAACCGTGTCGGCAATGCGTTTAATATCGGAAGCCCTGAGTTTATTGTTTTTGCCTTCCTTTTTGAAACCTTTAGAAGCATCGATAATTAAAGTGTCGGTATGGTCGCGGCGTTGCTTCAATACCATCACAATGGTTGGGATACCTGTGCCAAAGAAAATACTGGGCGGCAGGCCAATAATGGCATCGATGTGATTTTGTTCGATCAGGTTTTTGCGGATTGTTCCTTCCTCTCCACCACGGAACAAAACACCGTGCGGCAGTACAATGGTCATAATGCCATCGGGCTTCAGGTGGTACAAGTCGTGCAACAAAAAAGCGTAATCGGCTTTTGCTGTTGGTGCCAGTCCAAAGCGAGCGTAGCGCGGATCTGCATCTTTATTTTCGGAATCCCATTTTTGCGAATAAGGCGGATTTGAAACCACAGCATCGACATACAAAGGGTTGTAAGAATTTACAGGATCGTTTTCATCAAAAAACGGCCAGTCTTCTTCTAAGGTGTCTCCGTTGCGGGTTACAATGTTGTCGGGCTTTAAGCCGCGCATAACCAAATTCATACGAGTAAGGTTGTAGGTATTTTCCTTTAACTCCTGTGCATAGTATTTGATGTTGTCGTTATTGTCGATATGCTTTGCAACGCTCTTACCAATATTGATCAGCAAAGATCCCGAACCACTTGTTGGATCATAAATTTGAATCTCTTTTTTGGCTTTAAGATGGTCGGCAACAATGTCGGACATAAGAAGCGAAACTTCGTGCGGCGTGTAAAACTCCCCGGCTTTTTTACCGGCATTGGCGGCAAATTTTTCAATCAGGTATTCATAAATAAAACCAAGTACATCGTAATCTTGTCGGCCATCCATCGGAATGGCTTTAATTAGCTGAATGAGTTTGCTGATCGATTTTGTTTGTGCTCCGGCATTTTCGCCTAGTTTGCTTAGTCCGGTCTCCAAGGTTAGGAATACTTTATCGAACAGTTTTTTATGCGTTGGGTTAATCAAACGACTAAAAGCAGAAAGTGCATCGTGCACATCGGAAACCCCAAAATCGCTGCCTTTGGTAATCCATGTTGAGAAAAGATTTTTGTATTCAATAAAGTAACCTATGTTGGTTTTTATAAAGTCTGTTGTTTCAACATCTTCCTCGGTCAATTCCTTAATGTCTGCATCTGTGAAGTCGTTCTTTTTCAGGAATTGCACCTCTTTGTCGGAGAGGTATTTGTAAAAAATAAATCCGAGTATGTAATCTTTGTACTCGTTGGCTTCTATTTTAGATCGCATCTGATTTGCTGACTCCCAAATCTTGGCGGCTAGTTGTTGTTTGTTCATTACTTGTAATTATTCAAATCTTATTTTTAAACAGCGCACAATTTAACAAAAATAGCTTTGTGTGTGCGTGAGAGATTCTCTGGTAGGCTTTACAGCCTATTGGCTACCTGCTCGATTGTAGGTAGTTTTTTCATTCTTTAAGTTTTAAATGTGGGTCTCCATATAAATGCATACATGCCCAAGCACTTAATGTTGGAAATTTTTGAGACACTGCCATGTTCGCGTTATGTACAGATTTGCTTATATCATTTCCATTATCAATTGACTGCAAAAATTCGGATAACCAAATAGGAGGGATATTTATATGTAAAGACCAAAATGGTGCAATTACGGAAAGATATCCTTTTGTAATGTATTCTTTTATTATAGTTGATATACTATTTTTAAAAGGTGTTGATTTTGTTGAACCTGAATGGCACACGAAGAATATTAAAACCTTTCCAATACCCAAATATGAATCTAAATTTAGTCTAGGCACTCCGTCTGGATAAAATACTTGTTTTAGAGCAATGTCATTAGAACCATGAGCTGTAACAATATTTAAATCTGACGTTATTGGCTTTTTAAGTTTCATTGAATTTTCAATGTTAAAATTGAATTCAGATAAAACATCTTCTATACTACCGAATAATTGATTTATAGTGAAATCACCTCCTTCTGTAGGTATCCAGATTGATTTCGAATAGTTTTTCTCCAAGTAAGATTTATTTGCAAATTTTAAATACCACTCAGTTGATAGTATATTACAAATGGGGCGTTCAATATAGATAAACTCACCTTTTGAATCAATAAATAGATTGTGAGGAAATCCTGCTATTTCAATATCTAGTACGAACAATATTGGCTTAATGGACTCATCTGTTTCAAGTATTGCAAAATTTATTTTTTTCTTTTGTTCTTCAGATTCTTCCAGATGTTCTTCTGGAAGAACAATTCTTACTTCTCCTGACTTTGTTTTTATGGTGTCATTAAATTGAAATTTAGAAAAGAAGTCAGACCTTCGTAAGTCTTGAAATGTTTCAAAACTCCAATTGTTATTACGGTGGCAGCTAAAAACTTGTTTGAATAAATTAAGTTGAAATAATTTTTTCTCTGAGGTTATTAGCCAGATTATTGAAACGTTATCTATGGAAGATAAATTTTTAATTACATGTGATTCTGAACCATAAATTTTCTCGAAGGTTTCAATATCAGTATGCGGTATATGCATCGGAGCAAGCTCCAGACCCTTTTTCTCTAAAAAAATAATACTATAATCTGCTTTGACAAGCATTGCTAAGAGTAATGCACTAAAATCTTCTTCTTGAACTGAACTCTCAATCATTCGATTTGCAATACTGATTGCAATTTCATTATCGTTTACTATATCAGTCCTATTTCTTGTTTCATTAAGTTTAACTAAGGATTCTCTCAGTAGAACTTTACTTTTCTTTGATTCTCCTTCAATAATTACTTTATGTCTTTCAACTGTTTCGGCAGGAACAATCATTTCAAAGATGTTTTCATAAAATCCAAGACCAGTTGATGAAAAATCTGCCTCTGGATATATTCTTCTAATATTGTATAAAGAAATAAGTAATGGTAATGCATCTTTAATTCCGCTTTTGAGAATTGTTTCTCTTTCTCTATTTAAAAAATCTAAAAATTTAGATGGTAGGCTATCATCCGTTTCTTTTAACAGAGTTAATAAATAAGTATGTTCAATTGACCTTTTTTCGTATGCATCCCAATCAAGGTTGTCCGGTATTGAAATATAAATCCTCTGAGCTAATTTGAATAATGAAATATTTCTGAAAAATTTCATCGCTTGCCAAATAATTTCCTTGATGAATTTATTATGCAGATTATGGGCGTGCGTAAGAGATGTAAAAAGGCAAAAGTTTGCATACATTAAAGCTGCAATTGAAGAAGAAGTATTAGAATAACATCTAAACAGGATTAAATAACCCAAATGCGGAACTTCGTCTTTGTATGCTGCAATTAAGATCTCCTCTGCTAAATCTCTGGATTGTTGATAATATTCAGAACTACTTAATCTGTCAAACACGCTTCCCAATAAGAAATAGAACCAATAATTATCGCCTTGGTCATTTAATAAATCTCGAATAACAGCCAGTTGCGTTAGTGTAAGTTGTATTAATTCTTCATCCCAAGTTAGTAATTTTGATTTTTCCTCAATAAAGTCAACAATTGAGGAGATTATCTTAAGCTTGGAAGAATTAGAAAGACCTTCTTTATTTAATGAGAAATCGGAAATTCTTATTCGATTATCTTTACTTTCAGTATTGCCAATTGCTTTAAATAATACATCAATAATATCGGGAGTATAATCTGCATTAATAATTGATTTATCCACTTTCTTAAAAGTCGGTATGCTATTCAAATTATCAAAAAAATCAAAAAATGATTCTCCAAGTATTGCTATAGAAGTACTGTCATTCTTCTCTAAAATTGATAATAGGGAAGGAATATAACTCCTGTAAGTGTCATAGTCTTTTGAAATATGTTGAACTAATAAACGGAATTTATTTACTAGATCATCAAATCGATATTCTTTAACGCCAATATGTTGAGACGTAAGTATATCATGAAATCCATCCAAATGTTGTTCGATTGATTTATCTTTCATCATATTCGCGTGGCGTTTTCAAAATTACCTACAAAGATTGGTGGTACGGTTAGTAAGAGATTGCGGACTTTTTTAGCTATCGCGGTAAAACAAATTTCGGAGCGGGTTACAATGCCCCGAAAACCACATGTACCCTTATTAAATATACCTTGTGTGTTCAGAGTGAACATGTGCTCACTTGCTGAAAGCTTATCAAATAGTGCAAAAGTGCAAATTATTTTGAATAATGCCTAACAGGTGTTGTGTGAAACGTTATGTTTTATTCCATAAGGTGTAACGCCTCGAACAATTAACAATGGCACTTTTTAGAAATGTAAAAACGTATTGGTCGATTAGCTGTTCGGGTTTTACTTTTCATCGTAATATTTAATTGTCAAATAAACTTCATATAATGCCGAATAGTTTCTATATAAATCCCAGATTTCTCCGAGTCCAACCATATTCCCATGTAAAACGATATCACGTTCTTTTTTAAATGTTCTTCTCAAAAAATCAAGCCGAGTTTTTAAATTGATTAATTGAATTGATTCGCCATTTCTTTCTTGTTTAAAAATATAGTCTCCAGTTAAAAACATTAATTCACTTTGCTCTATTTCAATGTCATTTTTCCATGGGATTTTTCTTAGAAAAAGGTCAAGAGAATTGAACTCACTATCTAAATAGGAGTTGTCAAGGTTTTGTTTAACAATTAATTCTTCGCCTAATCTTCTAACTAAGCCTTCAATTGCAACCAAAACAAGAAGGCTTGCACCTTTGTAAATTTTATGTTTGTAAGAATCGATTGATTGTTTTATCGAAATAACATAATCTTCATATCGCTTTTGTTTTTTTAGAAACGGGATTATTTCTTTTTTTATTTGTCGGATTTTATCGGGTAATTTTCTCTCAAGGTTTTTGTGGTCGATCTTGCCTTTTGTTATGTTTAACAAATCTGATATTGAAATATCTGACGCCCAAACGATATCCAGGAGAACACTCGTATAAAAGGAGTTTACAAGTAATATAAATTCGTCAGTTTCATATTGAACCGGAATTATTGAATCGTGATTCTCACAAAACAGTTTAATTTTTTCTTCATCTAATAGTGAGCAAAGTTTTTCAATATAAACCATTAAATTTTGAATGTTTCTCTCCGTTTTCGCTTTTTGCCAATGGTTTAGTTCTCCTTCAAATCCCGGACGGTCAATATTATCGAGAAGACAGCGAAATGTTCTGTTTATTTTGTTTTTTAAAGAAGCCTCACGTTCGATGCATTTAAGATTTAGAGAATCAGTTTTGTTTAAATCAAACAATTGAATCTCTATTTTTCTTTGTATATCTCCGATTGTCAACATTTGTTTTCTTTATTTTAAATAACTCCATTTGGTAGGCGGGCAAGGTTGTTTTTATATTTGTCTATAATACTCTTCATCTAATTTAATCCCAGTACTATTTTCATATATTTTGGGATAATTCACTACCAAATTATCGAAACCTATATATTTCATAACTACAGAAGAAACTAAAACATAAAGTTTTAAGTAGAGATAATATCTAAACTTATCTGCTTCATTAATTGATTTAGGCTCTACTTCTTGAGCCATTGGTGTTCTCCCGTGTAAAAAAGCATTTCTTTGTTCAATAGCTTCAACGTCTACAGGGAATATAGGAATTTCTAGAATATTGAATGGGATTAATAATTTTTCACGGTTCGTTCTTTGATTAATTTGGTCAATTCTGGATTTTAATATTTTTATTCCTTCCTCTTCAATTTCACTATTAAAATTATCAACTGTCTTTAGAAGTTCCTTTCGTAGTTTCTTTGATGTACTTTTACTTTTTACCGGTGCTAATGTAGATTCATTCTCTTCATAAATTACGTTAGCTAATGTTTCTAATGCGATTGATAAAATTCCAGGCCCTGATACAAGTGTTTGCGTCTGAACCTCAATTAATAATAATAAAATTGATTTTATATCGTCATTTGAATAACAATATTGGCATAGTTTTGAAAATTCTGCCAAATTCAATGTTCTAACCTTGTCTCTATATAAATCTGCTTTTTTACTGTCATGAATATACCCCATAGGATTTGAATAAATTGGCACGTATTGACATTTAATTGAGCCTCTTAATTGTCTATATGCTATGCCAACAACTTCTGTCATGCAGCTATTTTCATATTGAAAGAAATATCCATCATCATTGATAAAATCACCTGAGACAAAGCCAAATGAAACTAATATTGAAAAGCAAAATTCAGAAAACTCTGAGTATGACATTGGTGTTTTGCTTTCCAGAACTAAATAATCTCTATTTGGTATTTCTTTGATTTTATTCTTTGCTACAAAAAAATGAAATATATGGTTTTCAATCTTAATCTCAGTTGCTTCTCTTGTATGAATACCTGATTCATAGTAATAATCAAGTAGAACATTTTCGACTGAGAACATAAAGTCCAATTGCTGATTTAAGGGTAATGCCAGCCGATGATATGTGGAATTAATTTTATCAAAGTCTCCATATTCAAATGCTGGAATTTTTCCACTTACTTGACCTCCTGTTTTTTCAGAGAGAAACAGATACGGTATTTTTATATTTAAGTCGTTTTGAATTATTTCTAAATTCCTAAATTCCAATTTATCATGTTCGAAAATCAAAGAGTCATGAAATAATGTGAACTTAATTCCTCTTTTGTTAGGCTCTAAATGGATTTTGTAGCCTGATGTAAATTCTTTTGATGTTATTAGCCCATTATCCATATCTCGAATTTCGTTAAGCAATTCAAAAGATTTTGATAATTCAATCATCTGATCTAGTTTTTTCATTAGTATGGTGTATTTATCTCTTTAATTAATTTTGCCAAACGTTAAGTGTGTATCCAGCATGTGCCCACTTGTTGAAAGTCTTTCAAATAGTTTAAAAATGTGAATTATTTTGAATAATGCCTAACAGTAACGAGTTGTGTTAATTGCAGAGGACTAACACCACGTTCACATATTTTTTGCAACTAAAGAAAATATATGTCAAACAAAAGACAAAGAAATTTACATATAGATTACTGATTATATTTATTTTTCGATCTGAAGAATGGAAGCCAGCCAACAGAATTAATTTAATGAAAAATAACTCACTATCAGCGTACAATACAAAAAAGAGCCACTATTAATGATAGTCCTTCCTTTTCGGAAATACTGATCTATATACCCAAAATACAAATAGCAAAGCAAGTGCAGCTCCTCCAATGAGATCATCAGTTTTATTATAAACAAAACCATTCATCAATGAACTGTAAGAGGCAAATACAAGGATGGGCATGAATATTATTTTTAAAAGTATTCTCATGGATCTAAATCATTAGTTTACAACTTTACAAACAATTATTATACCATTAAAAACCTATTGTTTTACCTTTCATCGCAGAAGTATCTACAACCAGCTCACGTTTATAGGCCATGAAACTTTTATAATCCCGGTGTCCGGTCAAGCTCATTACTTCCTGGTCTGTGTACCCGGCCATTAATAAGTTTACCACACGTGTGTGCTTCCACCCGTAAAGGGTATATTTATTATCGAGCCCCAATTTATCCTTAATTGGTTTGTATCGTTCTGAAAAATAATCTTTGTGTACCCTATTTGCTGATGGAACTCCTGATCTTCCGAAAACATAATAATCTTGTGGGAGTTTCATTATTCCCATTGACAAAATTAAATCTTTAAGCTCATCACATATGGGCACAAGCCTGTCACCGGTTTTTGCTGTTGGTCCTATTGCTTTAATTTGCCGGGCTTCCAGATCAATATGTTTTATTTGGAGCAATCTGATTTCCCTGGTTCGCATGCAGCTGTAATAAATCCAATTTACATACCGGAAAAGTTCAGGTAAGTGTTCAAGTTCTCGTTTAACCATATTGACGACGGTTGGAGAATAATAGCGGTTTTTTTCTGCCCTGTCCTTTTTAAATTCGATATCGCCTAATTCGAGATGATAGCTAACTTCTTTATTCTCCTTGCGTTCTAGCTTTAACATGCGCGAAAACAAGGTATTGAAAAATCTTAAGTGGTTATTATATGTTCTTGGTGTCCAGCCTTCTTCATCGAATGATTCATCCAAAAATCCGAGAATTGTATTTTCTCTTATTTCTGAGGCCATTAATTCTTCCATTTCGTTATCCTCTAACCAGGAAGAAAAATTTGTGATGAACGTATTGTATGTACGAACCGTATTATTGGAGAGATTTTTCTTAATGCAGTATTCCTGAAAGTTTTTAATTCCTTCGGTAATTGTCCACATTGGAACACCCCCCTCTGTTCTTTCTATGCCCTCAATTTTCTTTGTAATTGATTTGGCGAACTGCTCTTCCATTCCGGCAAAGAAAGGGTCAAAACCAGCCTTTAAAGCCCTTTTTACTTCTTTTAGTAGTGACTGGGCTTCTTGTTCTCTTTCATCCAGATCCCGGATATAATTAATTCCGGCTGAAATCTCAAAACGCTTGTATTTACCCGGTGTGTCAGGATATTCATAAGGAAGTGCAATAAACCAACCTCTTTTAGCCCGGACAATCTTCGGTTCTTTATATTTCTTTTTGATTGCCATTTCTTTGATGCTTGCTGCAAGACTTTGCGAAGGTAGTGGATTTGGTGGGACTTTTGGTGGGAGTTCTGATATTCTACTCATAATTTTTTGTAATTACCTGAATATCAGAACTTCCAAAAGTACCCGGGGCGGGAATCGAACCCGCACTCCGTTGCCAGAACTGGATTTTGAATCCAGCGCGTCTACCAATTCCGCCACCCGGGCAAACTTCCTTTGTGGAAAATTGGTGTGCAAAACTAATTATTTAACCCGAATCAGCAAAATATTAATTCAAAAATTGCTTTTTACGGTCGATGTATTTTACCACTTTTCCGTATATAATTAACGAAATCGCTGAAACAGAAGCAATTCCTACAAAATAAAACCAGATATAATGTGCATTTACCGAGGCGGCTTCCCACTCGGCATGTGTATCAAACAGTAGTGGATCGGGACAATATTTGGTAAGTAACCAGCCCGAAAGGCCAAAACCAAGAATAGAAGACAGGAACGAATGCAAATGGCTAAATCCAAGATACAAGCCCTCTTCACCTTTTGGTGCCTGTAGCGAGAAATACTCCAGGTAGCGCGGCGAAATAAACGTTTCGGCCAGCCCCTGGAAAACAATACCCACAATCATCATAAAAGCAACTGGGTGAAGTCCTAAAATAGGTTCGCTGCCCATTAAATGCCCAGAGGCCATACACAGTGCCGAAACAGGCATTATAAACATCCCCACAGTCATGGAGAACAGCGAAGTTTTATTGCGCATCATTTGTGTTACAAAACCAACAGTAAGGAAAACCACCAGTGGATTTACATTGGCAAACCACGAAATGGCACTGCCTTCTCCCGCTAATCGTAATACGTATTTTGGCATGGTTGCATACAACTGGTGCTGCACCATCCAAAAGCCGGTGATAATGATGATAAGTATTATTAAACGTGCATTGCCAAGCACTTTTACCAATGCATCGAAAATCTGTGAGAAACTTTTCGACTCTTCGTGTGAGCGGCTTGCTTTGTAAAAAAGGGCCACCAAAATTACAGCCAAAAGTGTTATTCCTCCGGCAAAGTAATTCAATGTAACCAATCCTTCGTTACCCATGGCATCACGCAATGGTTTTACAATGGTTTTGCCCGAGAAAGCACCAATATTTACCATCATATAAAAAATAGAGTAGCCCTGTGCACGCGTTTCTTTGGTTGTTTCGCGGGCTACGGTTCCGGTAATACACGATTTTATGAACGATCCTCCAATCATAATTACGATCATAATCGGAACGATAATCCATTTCAAATTACTCTCGCGAAGTCCGTTAAATTGGGTGGTTTTGGTGTATTCTACCAGTCCCGACGATTCGAGCATAGTTGGCAGTACACCCATCGAAAAATAACCAATGGAAAGTAATGAAAAAGCGATCAGCAATGATTTTTTAAAGCCTATTTTATCGGCTACTGCACCGGCAAATGTTGGTAAAAAATACAGTCCTGCCGAAAACGATCCGGCCAACATTGCTGCCTGAAAATCGTTAAATCCTAAAATTCGCGACAAATAAAGTGTGATAACGATAAACACTCCATAATATGCAGCGCGCTCTAATAACTCGACTGCGTTAGCTACCCAGAAAGCCTTCGGGAAACTTACTTTTTGTTTCTTTTTCATTCTAGTTATATGATAATTAAGGTCAACAAAAATAGCAGCTTAATCGAAAGCACAAAATGACATAAATTTCTTAAACATAATTTCAATCTTTTGCAAAGTATTTCTTTTTCATACCTTAGCAACTACCGTTAGAACTAATTGTACATGAACTCATTCGAAGAAAATAAACTATTCGAAAATATTCAGCAGGGCGATGAGATAGCTTTTGAAAGGCTGTTTAAATTGTACTACGCATACTTGTGTAACTTCGCTATCAAAATAATTGACAACGATGTGGCTGCGGAGGAAATCGTACAGGATTTTTTTGTGAAATTCTGGGAACGCCGGGCCGACCTTTCTGTGGAGTCGTCGCTAAAAAACTACCTCTTTCGCTCGGTAAAAAACCTTTGCCTGAACCATATCAAACATAATAATATAAAATTTCAGCATGCTCAAAAAGTGATTGCCGAATCGGAGACAAACAGTTTTAACAACGATTATATTGAAGTTGACCTGGCTGCCGACATTGCCAAAAGCATTGAAGAGCTGCCTGAAAAACGCCGTGAAATATTCAGATTGAGCCGCGAAGAAGGATTAAAATACCGCGAAATTGCTGAAAAATTAAATATTTCAATAAAAACGGTTGAGGCGCAAATGAGCCTCGCAATCAAATCATTACGAGACAAATTAAAAAAATATAACACCTTTATCTTCTACTTTTTTGTTAGCAGGGCAAAAAATAGTTAGGGGTAAATTACTTGTGTATTGTCATTTAAACGAGATGGGAAAAATGGAGAACATAGAAAATTTTGATTGGGAACTGGTTACCAAATATTTGAATAACGAAACCAGTTTGCAAGAAAATGAAGAGGTGGAGACCTGGATCAATCAATCTGATAAGAACCGGGAAGAGTTTGAGCAGTATAAAAACATGCTCAACAAAGTAGATTCCTACTACCAGGCAAAAAAATTCGATAACGAAACGGCCTGGAAAAATGTTCATACACAATTACGCCCTGCTAAAGTTCGATCTATTCAGCTACAAAAAACAAGGAAGGAGGTTATTGCACAATTTTACAAATATGCTGCAATAGTTGTTATCGCACTTTTATTGGGTTCAGTTGCATATTACCTTGGTTTCCGCAACCCGGACAAGGCTTATTACAGCGAAACGATCTCGGCCAAAGATCAGGTGCTGAACGAATATGTTTTACCCGATGGTTCGGTGGTTACTTTAAACAACGACTCGAAACTGCTGTTTCCGAAAAAGTTTAAAGGCGACACCCGCGAAGTTACCATCATTGGCGAAGCATTTTTCGATGTTCAGCGTAATCCCGAAAAACCGTTTGTAATAAATGCCGGCAATGCACAGGTTAAAGTTTTAGGTACCTCTTTTAACGTTAGTGCATACCCGGACGCAGAAACTGTTGAGGTTATTGTTGAAACAGGTAAAGTTCAGGTAATCAGTAAAAACGAAAATCCTGAACTGGAAAGCCGCGAGGTATTTTTGTCTCCCGGCGAAAAAGGAACGCTGCACATATCAAACCGCGAACTGATGAAAACAGTGAACAGCGATCCGAATTTCCTGGCCTGGAAAACACACGACCTCATTTTCAACACTGTTCCGTTACACGAAGTGGTGGATTGTCTTGAAAAAGCTTACCACATTGATATCGACGTGATGGAACCGGAGCTAAACGACCTCTTATACGAAGGTCATTTCGATCAGAAACCGGTTGATTTCGTTTTAAATGTAATTCGGCTCACATTTGATCTGGATTTATCGGTTGAAGGCAAACATTACACTTTAACGAGCCGTACAAACAAACAGTAAAGCTTTAAAGTCATGAAACCAATAAAATGGAATAAAATAAAACTTATCGTCCTGATGGCCTTGCTGGCTTTGTTAGTGGTACCTAACACCAGTTTTGCCCAGGAGACAAAGAGCCAGGCGCTCGATCAAAACATTAGTATTTATGCTGAAGACGAGCCACTTTCGGATGTTATTGAGAAGATCTGTAAATACCTGGACATCGACTACTCGTACAACGCCGACATTGTTGCCGACAAAAAAATCAGTTTAAACGTATCAAATAAGCCTATAAAATATGTGCTCGATAAACTGATGAAAGATTTCTACCTGCTTTTTGAAATTGAAGACAATCTGCTGGTAGTGCGCGATTACGTTCCTATCGACGAGAGTATGGAATACGAAAATGCTACGCAACAATTTGCCAGTACCAACCGTGGTTTTCTGTTCGATAATCCACATTCGAAACAGATCACGATCAACTTTAAATCGGCAAGTAACTTAATTATCATTCCGGTGAATATTAACGATTCGGATACCTTGAATTTTATTCTCGACACCGGCGTTCGTTACCCGATAATTACTGAACTTCCGTTTATTAACAAGCTGAATTTGAACTACATGATGCCGGTTAAAGTAAAAGGACTTGGCGAAGGAGAATCGTTAACAGCTTATCGTTCGGGAAACAACGTTATGCACATCGACGGATTAACAGCGCGTAACCAGGAAGTGCAAATGATCATCGACGAAAACTTTCAGATTTCGCACATGCTCGGAATTCCGGTTCACGGATTGATCGGCTTTAACTTGTTTAAAGATTACATTGTAAAAGTTGATTACCTGAATGAAAAACTGACATTGTACAAACCTGAATATTTCAAGTACCGCGACCGCCGAAAAGACATTATTATGCCTTTGCATTTTGATGGAAATAAACCCTTTGTGCGCACCACAATTGTTACCGACGACATGAAAGAAGTTCCGGTGAAATTGTTGGTCGACACCGGTGCCAGCGATGCATTGTGGTTGTCTGAAAATTCAGACGAACGTATCAATCTGCCACAGCAACATGTTGAAACATTTTTGGGCCGTGGTTTAAATGGCGACCTGTACGGAACAAAAGGACGTATTGATGCCATTTGGGTTGGGCCGCTGCTATTGACAAAACCAATTGTAGCCTTTCCGAATTCGAAACACATCGACAGCCTGATTTCGGTAAACGGCAGAAACGGAACCATTGGCGCAGAAATTTTAAGGCGTTTTTATGTGACGATCGATTACCGGAATAACCGATTAACATTGCGCCCGAATCATAAAATTAAGGAAGACTTTAATTACAATATGAGTGGAATGGAGGTTACCAATCCGATGCCCGGATTACCCATTTTCACCATTGCCGATATCCGCGAAAATTCGCCCGCACACATTGCCGGGCTGCAGGAAAACGACCAGATTATTCGTATAAACAGCAGTAATCACCAGTCGTTGGAGTTGAATGATATTAACCTGTTGCTTCAAAGCCGCGAAGACAAAAAAATTAAACTCACTGTATTACGAGACGGAGAAGAATTTAAAACTTCCTTTTATCTGAAAAAGATGTTTTAATGAAGCCGGTAAAACAGCTGATCATATTATCTACCATCCTGTTGTTATCTTTTGCTACAAAAGGCCAGCAACAGGATGGCTCTATTTTCGAGCGCCGCATTAGCATTTTTCAAACCGATCAGTCGCTCGATTTTGTTTTAGAACAGATCAGCTGGCAGGCTAATGTATTTTTTTCGTACGATGCCACCATTTTCAATCCCGCACAAAAAGTAAGTATTTCGGCGCAGGATAAGTCGCTGTACACCATTCTGAATACTTTGCTCGATACCACTCAATATCGTTTTAGCGAATTGCAAAACCAGGTTATTATTACCCGAAAATCGGACATTAGCGAGTTCACAACTAAACAGGATTCGGTGCCGGTAAAGTACTTTTTCCTGTCGGGTAAATTAATTGAAAGCCGAAAAGGAAGGCCAGTTGAATTTGCATCGGTTTCTGTTTTAGATAAACCAATTGGTACCATCAGCAATACCGATGGCGAGTTTCTGCTGAAAGTTCATCCTTCGTTTATCCGCGATTCCATCGTAATTTCGTGCATGGGGTACGAGCAAAAACAATTGCCGGCCAACCAGTTGCTCGACGAAGATCTTTTTATCCTCGAACCCGCTTCAATTAAAATTAAGGAGATAAAAGTTACGGCAATCACGCCCGAAAAACTACTGAAAAATATGCGGGCGAACTATGAAAAAAATTACACACCATCAACCAAACTCATGACCGCCTTTTATCGCGAAACTGTTAAACAGGATAAAAATTATATAAGTGTTTCAGAGGCGGTAATGGAAGTGTTAAAAGCACCTTATATCGGAACTTCTCGTGGCGATTTGGTTCGCTTGTTAAAAGGGCGAAAAAGCCGCGATGTACAATCTTTTAAATGGCTGAATTTTAAACTGATGGGGGGGCCGTTTACCATTACCGAGCTGGATGCCGTAAAAACCGTTGAAACCTTTATCAATCCGGAATACGAGCACGTGTATGATTATCAGATCAGCGATGTAATCTGGTACGAAAATCAACCGGTTTATGTGGTAAAATTTCAACCTCAATCCGGCGAATTTTATCCGCCTTTTGAAGGCGAAATGTATGTTCATCGTGAAACATTTGCGCTCGTTCATGCCAATTACCATTTAAATAAAGCGGGGTTAAAACAGGCCGAGGAGATCATGATTAAAAAGAAACCACGCAAAGTTAAAGCGCGGCCAACCTACGTGCACTACCAGGTAAATTACCGGCAATACCAGGGAAAATGGCATCTGGCTTCGGCAAAAGCATCGGTTAAATTTAAAGTGCGAAGCAAACGAGACCGCATAAACTCCGAATTTCACAGTGTTTCCGATTTGCTGATCACCAATATTCAGCCCACCGATTTAAAACGTTTCAACAAAGACGAACGCTTTAGCCGCAACGACATTTTTGTGGAGGTTTTGGGTGCCTACGACGAAAAATTCTGGGAAAACTACAACATCATTAAACCCAACGAAAGCCTGCGAAATGCTTTTAAAGAATCGCTGTTTCATTGATTTCTGCCACTATTCCAAGGTTTTTGCGTAATTTTGTAACTTATAATCAGTAACAATGGAACAATACAGCACAAGACAGAATAAAATCTCGAGGCTCATTCAACGCGAAATGGCCGAAATCCTATTAAAAGTAAACAAAGAACGTTTTCCGGGTAAATTGCTTAGCGTTACCGGAGTGCGCATTACAAAAGATCTATCCATTGCGCGCATTCACCTCAGTATTTTTCCCTCGGAATTTGCCAACGATATTTTGGAAGAAATCAAACTTTCAAGCAAACAGCTACGTGGCGAACTGGGCCGGAAAACCGGAAAAAGCCTGCGTGTAATTCCTGATCTGGAATTCTATATTGACGACAGCCTGGATTATATCGACAATATTGATAGCCTGCTGAAAAAATAGTTTCCGAAACTTTTCGTTCTCAAACAAAACACCGGCGTTTGAACTTACCATTTTTCATAGCAAAACGTTATCTGTTCTCGAAAAAGAAACAGAATATTATTAACATAATATCATGGATTTCGATGGCCGGAATTGTGGTAGGTACCATGGCTATTATCATCATTGTTTCGGTTTTAAATGGGTTTACCGATCTGATTGGAGTGTTTTACAGCGACTTCGATCCTGATATTAAAATTTCGTCGGTTGAAGGGAAAATGTTTGATCCCAATACTATTGATATTGAGCAGATAAAAGCCTTACCCGATGTAGTTTCGTATGCCGAAGTGGTTGAAGAAGTTGCCTTGTTACGTTATGGAAAACGCCAGTTTGCGGCAACAATTAAAGGTGTTCCTGATAATTATCCGGATTATACCAATATCGATAAGCTGTTGATTGAAGGCGAATATTACCTCAAAAAAGACGGGATAGATTACGCCGTTGTGGGACGCGGAATTGCCAATAATCTTGGTGTTGGCGTTTCCTTTCTCGATCCGTTGCATGTTTATGTGCCTAAAAAGGGAAAACAGGTATCGCTGAATCCATCACGGGCTTTTAATCACGGTTATTTGTTTCCGTCGGCGGTGTTTGCTGTACTCGAAGATGTGGATGCCAAATACATGCTGGTATCAAAGGCGTTTGCCACCGAGCTTTTTGACAGTGAAGACGACATTTCTGCCATTGAACTGGCTATTGCTGATGGGGCTGATGTTGACGCTCTTCAGGAAAAACTGGAAGAAATTGTAGGAGCCGGGTTTCACGTGAAAAACAAAGAACAGCAACACGACCTGGTTTTTAAAACCATGAAATCGGAAAAATGGGCGGTTTACTTTATCCTTGTTTTTATTTTGCTGCTGGCCTCGGGGAATATGATCGGCAACCTGACCATGCTTTATATCGATAAAAAAGAGGATATTGCTATTTTGGGTAGCATGGGACTTCCCACAGAACAAATCAATCGGATTTTTCTTTACGAAGGCTGGTTAATTTCGCTGGCAGGAGGTGTTTTAGGTACCATTTTGGGTGTTTTTGTGTGCTGGTTACAAAATACTTTTGGCCTGATAAAATTGCCGGGTGCCGGTGGTTCCTTTGTTATTTCGGCCTACCCGGTTCATATCATTTTTACCGACATCATTTTAGCATTCGCCGCAGTTTTAATTATCGGATTTATTGCCTCGTGGTACCCCGTTAAATTCATATCTAACAAACAGTTAGCTCCTTCAAATATCGCCTGATTGAAGAATTTTCAAAACTGACTTTCCTTAGATTTTCAGCCATATTTTTGTTTTAACTTGCACCTGATATCATCTAACAAGTTATATGTAAATGAAACGAGCTTCTACAACTTTTTCTGATAAACCTTGTGATTATAGCGAGTTACATGAGTTGCCGTAAAATATAAATACTAACGAATGAAAGCAATTGTAAAAAGTAAACCTGAAAAAGGCATTTGGATGGAAGATGTTCCGATGCCCACAGTCAGACCCAACGATATTCTTCTGAAAGTACAAAAATCAGCCATTTGCGGCACCGATTTGCACATTTATAAATGGGACGAATGGGCGCAACAAACCATTAAAACACCTGTAACAATTGGCCACGAATACATGGGAACCGTTGTTGAAGTGGGCTCGGAAGTAGACCGCGTAAAAGTAGGTGAGCGCGTTACCGTTGAAGGTCATATTTCGTGTGGATTTTGCCGAAACTGCAGGCGCGGCCGCCAGCACATTTGCGACAATACCATTGGAATTGGGGTAAACCGCGACGGTGGTTTTGCGGAATATATTTCTGTTCCGGCAAAAAACGTGCTGCATGTTGATGACCGGATTTCGGATGAGATGATGGCGATTATGGATCCACTTGGAAATGCAACTCACACCGCTCTGTCGTTTCCTTTACTGGGCGAAGATGTATTAATTACCGGCATTGGCGGGCCGATTGGAGCCATGGCAGCAGCCATTTGTAAATTTGCCGGAGCCCGCAACATTATCGGTACCGATTTAAGTAAATACCGCCGCGATCTGGCCCGAAAAATGGGTGCAACGCGTGTAATCGATCCTACCAAAGAAAGCATTAAAGAAGCCATGAAAGTACATCATATGGTTAGTGGTTTTGACATTGGCTTGGAATGTTCGGGTTCGCCGGTAGCCTTTAACGACATGGTAAACCACATGTACAATGGCGGAAAGATAAGTTTACTTGGTTTGCTGCCCGAACGTACTCAAATTAACTGGAGTAAGCTCATTTTTAAAGGATTAACGCTAAAAGGAATTTATGGCCGCGAAATGTACGAAACCTGGTACCACATGGAAATGATGCTGACCACCGGCCTCGATATCTCGCCTGTTATTACCCACCGATTTAAAGCCGATGATTACCAGGAAGCCTTTGAAATTATGGAATCAGGCGACTGCGGAAAGATCATTTTGGATTGGGAATAAAAGAATGATGAATTTTGATTAACGAATTTTGATTTCAGATGGGAGTGGTTCTACTAGCTTTACTTCTAAAATCTTAATTCGTTAATCTTCATTCGATATTCATAAATAACCATACTAAACACATAATCTTCATTTCATTTGTTGTTCCACCATTGTTCCACGTGAAAAATCATCTGGTGTTTCGGGAAATTTCCTGATAAACAGCAGAAAAACTACCTTTGCAGAAAATTAAAGAGCTTGAAAGAAGGATTAGTAATAAAATCGACCGGCAGCTGGTACACCGTGGAGGATGAAAACGGAAATACCTACGAATGCAAAATAAAGGGCAAATTTCGCATTAAAGGAATTCGGAACACAAACCCCGTTGCCGTGGGCGATCGTGTGGGATTTACACTCCAAAACGTGTCTGCCGACGAAAATGTGGCACAAGTTGGTTTGATTACCAAGATCAACGAACGCAAAAATTACATTATTCGCCGTTCTATCAATCTTTCGAAACAGGCACATATTATTGCTGCCAACATCGACCAGGCCGTTTTGGTAGTAACCATGCAATACCCGGTTACCACAACCACTTTTATCGATCGTTACCTGGCTTCGGCCGAGGCCTATCGTATTCCGGTTATGATTGTTTTTAACAAAGCAGACCGCTATAACGAAGACGAAATGGAAGAGATGGACCTGTTGATGCAGATCTACCGTAATATCGGCTATAAATGCCTTAAAACGTCGGCTAAAGAAGGAACCGGTATAGAAGAGTTCAAAGAAGCTCTAAAAGACAAAACCAACGTAATAAACGGCCATAGCGGTGTTGGAAAATCAACACTCATTAACCTTATTCAGCCGGGTTTGAATCTGAGAACCATGGAGATTTCGGACTCACACAAAACCGGAAAACATACCACTACCTATTCTCAACTGTTTAAGCTGAATTTTGGCGGGTATATTATCGATACGCCGGGAATTAAAGCCTTTGGTGTTTTGGAAATGGAACCGTGGGAGATTTCGCATTATTTTGTTGAGATATTTAAATATTCGGAACACTGCCAGTACAACAATTGTTCGCATACCCACGAACCCGGTTGTGCCGTCAAAGAAGCCGTGGAAAACTATCAGATCGCTCCTTCCCGATTCAGAAGTTATCTGGGATTACTTGAACCGGATGATAAACACCGACCTGCATTTTAAGCAAAAAGAAAGGCGCAAGTTGAATAAACAAGCACCTTCCGCAAAAATATTTTTATCCTTATTCTAGTGATCCCTAAAATTCCATTTAGAATTATCACTGTTAAAATCAAATTCAGCAAGCGTAGGTGTACTGTCACCTGATGATACCAACGCCAGCTTCTTATCTGAGTTTGGAACTACCTTAGGCATTATCCTGTAGGTTCCATCGATTAATTGCTCAATTCTCCACAATTGCTCGTCAGCACCCGTAAATTCCGGCACTGCAATTACTTCAGCATCTGCTGTTGCTGCCAGGGCGCGTTCTGTTCCTTCAATAACGATTTTATAGTAAGGTCCACCCAAATATCCACCGGCTTCAGGCACTGCAGTTATCGTCCATCGTTGGTGCGGACGGAACATGTAATCACCAATTCTTACACCTATGTCTCCTTTTGGCCAGGTGTCTATTACATCTTCTAAAGTTTGCGAAGGAATAGGTTCAACCGGTTTGTCGGCATCTTCCCAAAACCGGTGTGTTCCACGTGGCATACGCACAAAATCAACCACTAGTTCCAAAGCATATCCTCTTCTTTCCGATTCAATTTCGTAAGTTCCTTCTTTAAACGGATCACCTGCAACCGGCCAGTCATTTTTCCAAAGTAACGGACGAATCCCCAATACACTGCGGCCACTACGATCTAAATCAGCTTCAAAATGACACGACATTTTTTGAACGCCTTCATCAATAGTTATTAATCCGAAATGGCCAGGACCGGTAACTCTTCCACCGGCAGCAATAACCATTTTTCCACCGCCTTTAAGCATTTCTCTTCCCATATTATCAACATACGGGCCGGTTACTTCTTTTGAACGGCCAACTACGATATTGTAAGTAGAATTAGCACCATCGCAACAGGTTCCGTGTGTGCCCAACAGATAATACCATCCGTTACGGTACATCATTGTTGTGGCTTCGCAGTCGATGGCAATATCAATTTGTTCATTACCTTCAACGCGTTTCCCTGTTTTGGGATCGAGCTCGATAAGGCGAATAAATCCAAAATAAGTTCCGTACGAACACCATAAGCGCCCTGTAGTTGGATCAAGCAACAGTCCCGGATCAATGGCATCACAATCTTCCATACCTTCCGATCGAACCACTTCAATAGGTTCAGAATATTCGAAATCAGGAGAATTTGGATCGAGTGTTTTGTTCCACATGGTTAGAATTCGTCCGTTGTGTCCGCCTCCGAGGCCGCCACCTGTCGCACCATAAACCACAAGGTAACGGTCACCAATTTTCATTGCGTCAGGAGCTGCACCACCACCGGGTCTTACTCCCCCACCGTTCCATACCCAACCATCTTCGGATATTAAACCACCTCTACCTGTTCCAAAAGTATAATACTTACCGTCGCATTCCATTATTGTTGAAGGATCGTGTATATATGGTTTTCCTACTTGTGCCATTACTGTTTCGCAGAATAACAGCGATAAAAGAGCTATTGAGCCCAATATTTTGATTTGTTTCATCTGTTATAAATTTTTTGATTTCTGAATGTTCAAAAATTTTAAATACATTCAGGAACTCACATAAATTTTAATCATTCTTGTTTGTGAATTTAGAATGAGGAAAATTCATGTTCGTTTCATAATAATTTCGTTTCAATTGAGATTTTAACTAGTTTGATTAAACGATATTACTCACAGGTAACTGTGATGTTTTTGATTGGCTCGCCTTTTTCATCCAGAAAACGAACACAAAAATCGCTCATTCCCGGCCCATTGATTACGACGCCACGAACAATATTTTTTCCCTTTTTAAGTGTTAGTCGGGGAGATACAGCATCATCCATTACCATACGCCTGTCGCCCGAAAGCAATAATGTTTCTTCTCCGTTTAACCACCACATCGATGCGGAGTTTGAGCCCACTGCCATTCTCACATTTTCCATGTCCTCAGGCGCATTAACAACAGTTACGGCCCAAAACACCACTCCGTATATAGGTTTAGCTAATCCATAAGCAAAACGGAATAATTTTACATTGAAAAGTTTACTGTCCAAAGCATGCCAGGCCAGTTCAGTATCGCCAACTTTTACAATGTCACCATCTTCTGGCAGAATAGTAAACTGATTGGGGAAATAAAGCGTATCGAATGCTGCACGAAGATAGCTGTCGGTAAAAACAGTATTACTACGGTTGGGTTTACTAATTGGTTCTAATAGTAACCAACGTTGAATAAAACCATCCTTATCCGGGGTACTTTCTTCAAGCGATACCGGAGCAAAATAAGCATCGATACTTCTTCCTGTAGTATCGGTTAAAGCAGGATCGTCCATCTGACGTCCAGGTCTTCCTTGTTGGGCTTTTAATTCAGAACCAACCAGAATAAAAAGGCTAAGCGCCAATAAAAAAGTCTTTTGTCTTACGTTCATAATTACATCTTTTCAGAGTTTAAGATTTATTTTTTTTATTAATCAATATTGCGAATAGTCATAATTCCATTACTCCTCATTTTCAGGTATGGAAACCGTGTACTTATTCTTCAAAATTAAGTCGATGTAGGTTTTGGGATTTTAGTTTTTGAATATTTGATTTCTATTTTTACACATATTTCGTCATTTCAGGGAATATAAAGACTCTTTTACACTTCAAACTGAATAACTGACTATTGCCAATCGATCCATTTGTTATAATCCACCTCCGGAAACGGGTGAATGGCCACTTTTTCGCTTTTTTGATTATTTAGTATTAAATAGAATTGACTATTTAGAACAACATAAGTTTAGTCGTATTGATATAAGATTTAAGATTTGCTCCTATATCAATTGTATCTTAATAAATCATATCGGAGAAAACTATTTTCTGAATCTTGAGGGTAGTTATTGCAGTTGTAAACAAAATTCTATTCTTTAAAGAATCTGTATACGATCGGATCTTTTAATAGATAATATCTATTCTGCTGATTTTATAAATCCACCACCGATCAATCTGTCGTTTTGATAAAATACTGCCGTTTGTCCGGGTGCAATCATGGCTTCAGGTTCTAATAATTCGACCTGAGCCACAGTATCGTTTAAAATATGCAAATTACAGGGGGTTTCCTGAAGCCTGTAACGCACCTTTACTATTAGCTCAATATTACTTTCAACTATCTCTTTATCAAGTATATAGTAATTTTCCAAATACAATTTAGATCGGTATAAATCGTCGTATTTTGCCAACACTATTTCGTTGTCATCTAGACGAAATTCGGCCACAAATAACGGAAAATTCAGATTCAGGCCCAATCCGCGACGTTGTCCGATGGTATAATTGAAAATTCCCTTATGCTCACCCAAAATGTTCCCATTTTGATCAACAAAATTTCCTGGTTGCGATTTTATGCCCCTTTGTTTTAGAAATTGTCGATAGTCATTTCCATCAATAAAACATATTCCAAGACTGTCTCTTTTTTCTGATAACGATAAAAATCCTTTTTTTCTGGCTATATTTCTAATGTCAGTTTTTTTAAAATTACCCAATGGAAAAATCAGTTTGTCGATAATCTCTCGTGGCAATCCCCACAGAAAAAAGGACTGATCCTTTTCCGGATCTTCTCCCTGAAAAAGATATTTCTTACCATTATAAATTCCGGTTTTGACATAATGACCCGTTGCAATTGAATCACAATCCATTGCATTCGCGTATTTATTAAGGTATTTAAATTTGAGGTTCGGATTGCAGTATGCACAAGGAAAAGGTGTGCGCCCTTTTACATATTCGTCGATGAAATAACGAACAACATACTCTTCAAACTCTTTGCGTAAATCAACGGTTCTATGTTGAATTTTCAGACGATTAGCTAAATCAGTTGCATCTCTTAAAAAGTGATGATTTTGTCCGTCGCTGCCGCTAAAAAGAAAGGTAACTCCAATAACCGTATAACCCTGCTCCTGCAATAACATTGCCGAAACCGAACTATCAATTCCTCCACTCATCCCCAGCAAAACGCGTTTATTCATATCGATGTGATTGTAAATTATTAATGGTGTTCGACAAACTCACTAATAAGTTTCAGTTTGACCAACTCTTATTCGGGCGTGTGTTATTCCTTTTCTTTTTGAAAATAATCGTAAACTACCCTTGCTTTTGCTTTCCCAATCGATGCTTCCAGGGCATCGAGTTTTTGTAGTTTTATCTGTTTTACCGACTTAAAATCCTTTAATAATTTTTCCGTCGTCTTCTCCCCTACTCCACTTATTTCTCCTAATTCGGATGTTATAAATGCTTTCGAACGCTTATCCCGGTGAAAAGTAATTCCGAAGCGATGCGCTTCATCGCGTAAATGCTGAATCACTTTTAAGGTTTCGGAGTTCTTATTAATATAAAGAGGAACTGAATCCCCGGGAAAATAGATTTCTTCCAGTCTTTTTGCGATACCAATAACCGTGATTTTACCACGTAATTCCAGTTTATCCATCGCTTTCATTGTAGCCGATAACTGGCCTTTTCCACCATCTACAACAATAAGGTTTGGCAACGGTTTATTTTCTTCTTTTAAGCGCTTATACCGGCGATAAACAACCTCCTCCATCGATGCAAAATCGTTTGGTCCTTCAACGGTTTTGATATTAAAATGCCGGTATTCTTTCTTGGCCGGTTTGGCATCTTTAAATACCACACACGCTGCAACAGGATTTGTTCCTTGCAGGTTACTGTTATCAAAACACTCAATTCGCTCCGGTAATTCCTTTAATTGCAGGTCCTTTTTAATGGTGTTTAAGATACGATCGGTTCTAATTTGAGGATTTTTAAGCACTGCCTGTTTATCCTTTTCAAGTCGGAAATACTTGGCATTTCGTTTCGAAAGATCCAATAATTGCTTCTTCTCCCCTCTTTGCGGAACACGGAAAGTGACATTTTCAACCACATTTTCGAGCTTAAAAGGCACCAGGATTTCGCGTGCATTACTAAAAATCTTCTGCCGTATTTCAATTATTCCGGCCAAAAGAAGCTCTTCTGTATTCTCATCCAAGCCCTTTTTAATCTCTAAAGTAAAGGTCTGAATTATGGCTCCTTTTATAATTTTCAAATAATTGATAAAGGCAAAGTTTTCATCCTCCTCTATCGAATAAACATCTACATCAGTAATAACAGGAGAAACAACCGTTGAACGGCTCTGGTAGCGTTTCAGCGAATCATAGTTTTCTTTAATAGCAGCGGCTTCTTCGAAATTCAAATTCTCCGCCATTTCAGCCATCATGCCTTCCAAATGCTTGATAACGCCGGAAATATTTCCCTTCAAAATGTCAGCGATATCTGCTATTCCCTGGTCGTATTTTTCTACAGGAACATGTCCTTCGCAAGGCCCTTTACAGTTACCAATATGATACTCCAGGCAAACCTTATATTTTCCCGAAGCGATATTTTCGGGAGACAAATTATAATTACAGGTGCGTAGTTTATATTCCGACTTGAATAATTCTAACAGTGTTCTTACTGTGTAAATTGAAGTATACGGACCAAAGTATTTGGAGCCATCGCGAACCAGATTACGCGTTTTAAATACGCGTGGAAAAGGCTCATTTTTTATACAGATCCACGGATAACTTTTATCGTCTTTTAAGCGAATATTATAACGCGGCTGATACTTTTTAATCAGGTTATTCTCCAACAATAAAGCATCCTGCTCGCTCTCTACCACCATGTGTTTTATATCGGCAATATTCCGCACAAGTAAAGCCGTTTTCCGGTGATCGTGATTCTTTATAAAATACGAAGAAACCCGCTTTCGCAGGTTCTTAGCTTTTCCGATATAGATTATTGTATTCGATTGATCCAAATACTGATAAATACCGGGCTTATTCGGCAACACCGATATAAGCGATTTTAAGTGATCAATATTTTTATTTACCGTCTTATATTTCAATTACTGATATTTTACCAATACTTGTGTTTCGTATTCTTTCAGTATCGATTTATTTGGTGTATCAATAAATTCCAAATCGCAAATAAAGCTGAAATAGATATTCTGAACACCACACTTTTTTGCCAGATTTAATGCTGCAACAGCAGTTCCTCCGGTTGCCAGCAGGTCGTCGTGAATCAAAACCACATCATGTTTCTCTAATGCATCGCTATGCATTTCCACACTATCCGTTCCATATTCCAGTTCGTACGATTCGCTCAAAACCGCACTTGGCAACTTTCCCTTTTTGCGGATAGGAACAAAACCTGCATCAAGCCTGTCAGCAATCGCGCCTCCAAAAACAAAACCCCTAGCTTCAAGACCAACAACTTTTGTAATGCCTTTCTCTTTAAAATTCTCCACGATTGTATTTGTCACAAATCGCACCGCTTCCTTATTTTTAAAAAGCGTTGTTACATCTTTAAAGCTTATCCCCTCTTTTGGATAATCAGGAATTTCGCGTATTTCTTTTTTTAAATCCATTTTTACAAAATTGTTCCACGTGAAACATTATCGTCCTAAAAGTACCAGTAAAACGTTTATATCGGATGGTGACACACCCGAGATTCGTTTCGCTTGCCCAATAGTTTTTGGGTTTATCTTTTCCAACTTTTGACGTGCCTCAGTGGATATCGATTTTAATTCGCTATAATTAAATTTATTTTCAATCTTTATATTCTCAAACTTATCTAATTTTTCAGCCAGTAATTTTTCGCGATTAATATAACCTTCATATTTAATCACAATTTCGGCTCCTTCGATAATTTCCATTTTTCTGTCCTCAGGAACACGTTCGAGAAACGTTTTAAACGGGGTAATGACTTCTATCAAATCAAATATCGAAATCTGAGGGCGTAAAATTAAGTCAAATAATTTAACCCCCTGCTTTAACTCCGATGTTCCTTTATCCGTAAGTAGCTGATTTACAAACCTTGGCTTAACAGAAAAATCTTTTGCGAAGTTGATAATTTCCTGAATTAAGCTTGTTTTTTCTTTCAGTAATTCAACTCGTTCTAGCGAAGCAAGGCCTAATTTGTGCGATTTTTCCGTTAAACGGATGTCTGCGTTATCTTGTCGTAACAAAATTCGGAATTCTGCACGACTGGTAAACATCCGGTATGGTTCATCAACTCCTTTTGTCACCAAATCATCTATAAGAACTCCAATGTAAGCTTCATTACGTTTCAAAATAAAAGTCTCATTGTTGCCGGCACTTTTTAAATGTGCATTTATTCCGGCAATGATACCCTGGGCACCTGCTTCTTCATAACCGGTTGTTCCGTTAATCTGTCCGGCAAAGAATAAATTGCCTACAATTTTTGTTTCGAGCGTGTGATTTAGTTGAGTAGGATCGAAATAATCATACTCAATGGCATAACCCGGTCGGAATATTTTTGCCTTCTCTAATCCTTCAATCTTATGTAAACCTTTTAACTGAACCTGCCACGGCAGTGAGGATGAAAATCCATTCAGATAATACTCTATGGTATTCTCCCCTTCCGGTTCCAAAAATAACTGATGTTTTTCCTTCTCTGCAAAAGTTACAAGTTTGGATTCAATACTTGGGCAATAACGTGGACCGGTACTTTGTATCGTACCATCGAACATTGGTGAATCCTCAAATCCTTGTTGAAGCTCAGCATGAACTTCTGAACTTGTATGCGTAATCCAGCACGAACGTTGTTTTAACTTCGTTTCAGTGCCAGGCAGATACGAGAATTTGTAATGTCCTGTATCACCCTTTTGCTCAGTCAGTTTCGAAAAATCGATTGTTCTGCCATCAATACGAACGGGCGTGCCGGTTTTCATTCTGCCGGTTTTAAAACCTGCTTCCAGTAACTGTTCTGAAATGTTATATGAAGCAGCCTCACCAATACGTCCGCCAGCAAGCTTTTCCTGCCCTATATGCATTAAACCGTTTAAAAAGGTACCATTTGTTAAAACGACGGTGTTCGACTCAAATTCGATACCTATTTTAGTTTTAACGCCTGCAACCTTTTTATCTTTTATAATCAATTGAACTACAGCGTCCTGCCATAAATCAAGATTATCCGTATTTTCAAGAATATTTCTCCATTCCTCAACAAAACGAAAACGGTCGTTTTGTGCACGCGGACTCCACATGGCAGGACCTTTCGATTTATTGAGCATTCTGAATTGAATGGTAGTTTTATCGGCCAGAATACCTGAATAACCACCCAACGCATCTATTTCGCGTACAATCTGACCTTTTGCAATTCCGCCCATGGCAGGATTACACGACATTTGACCGTACTTGGTCATGTCCATAGTGATCAGTAATGTTTTCGATCCAAGGTTTGCAGCTGCTGTTGCTGCTTCGCATCCGGCATGTCCTCCCCCAACAACAATTACATCATATTTCTCCATCATACCTTCAGTTCTTTAAAATCTATTTTTGCAAGATAAAACTCTTCCATTTTTGTCATCTCTTCTTGCTCTTCGTCTGTTTTATCTTTATATCCCACTAAATGCAGAACTCCATGTAATACAACACGATACAGTTCCTTTAGTTGCGATATTTTGTAATTTTCCGCGTTCTCATTTACGCGATCGAGACTAATAAATAAATCGCCCGAAATTACATTTTTCTCTACGTAATCAAAAGTTATTATATCTGTATAATAATCATGATCAAGATATTGTTTATTCATGTCGAGTAAAAACTCGTCGGAACAATACACAATTGTAAGTTCTCCAAGTTCATACTTTTCGTTGATAACGAGGTTTTCAATCTGATTTTTCAGAAAATCTTTATGGAACGATATCGGTTTGATATCTTCAAAATAAAATTCTATTGAGTTCATTCACAGACAATTTCGAAACTTAAGCTATTCCCCTTTTCGTTAAATTCAACATTTTTGGCAATGCTTTTAATAATATGTAAACCGCGGCCGGTTTCGTTTAACAGGTTATCCTTGTGCGTAGGATCGGGTACTTTTTCAATATCAAATCCCTCACCTTCATCGGTAACCCGAACTTGTATCAGGTGACTTTTACAATCTATATTAAGCTCTACCGTTTTTGTGTGGTCTTCTTTATTACCATGAACAATAGAGTTTGTGGTTGCTTCAGAAATACATAAAAACACCGGATTAAAACATTTATCCGGCATATTATGGAAATTAAAATGAGCTCTTACAAACTCTTCTACCCTTCTAATTTCCGCATTTACTGACTTTATTATTAATATGTTGGGTGGATTATTCTTCACTCTGGTTTTGAATTTTGTTTAGATAATCTTTATATTTTTTGTTGTAAAAATTACTTAATGTATTTGAATTACGGTTCAAATACTCGATGGTAAAATTCTCTTTTTCTTTATACTCAAAAAACTTAACAGGGTTACTGTAGAACTCATCCGCACTTTCCGATTCGCGTTTATCTTCGAATTCACGCTCAGTTTCAGCCTTTTCAGCTTCAAGTAAACGTGTGGTGATAAGGTTCTGACGCGCAATGGTTTCAGCGTTAATAGATTTATTCATCAACTCCCTTCGGTTTTCCTCCAACATCTGGTCGATTTTTTTGAAAGTTTCCTGTGCCTGACTTCCAACCTGACCGTTATTCATCAAATCGCGAAGCATTTGTTGCATCATTTCGTGTTGCATTAAACTCTGCCCCATTTGTTTGCTTAAACCTTGCGAATTGCCGTTTTTCATTTGATCAATCATCTTTTGTAACTGCTGTTTTATACTTTCCGATGACTCTTTCAGATTTTGCATACCCTGCCCCTGTCCATCCGGATTTTCGCATTGCTGGTCGCCCGGCTGAGAATTCGCCTGTTGTTTTTCCAGCTGTTCCAATGATTCATTTAATAAAAGTGCCAGGTTATTTGTTGCAGTAATCACAAATTGCTGGCTACTTCTGGCTTGTGGAAATAGAGCTTCTTCCAGCTGCTGACCAGATTTTGTAAGATTAATTTCCATATCCACCAACTCGTTATTGATCATACTCGAAATTTGTGGAGTACGTTTTGCCAGCGCGTACAACGAATCTCTTACAATTTTACTTTGGTCTTCAATGCGTTTTTGCTCTTTATTCAGCTCTGTTAATCGTGGATCTTTGGCGCTAATACCACCCAATCCTGTGAGCACATCTTCCTGATTAAATGATAGCAGAACCAGGTTATCCAATATCTGTCGGAGGTTTTGAATGTTCTCCTGATTTTGTTGCATGCTGTTCATGTCGAGCATTTGTTGCATAGCAAACGCCGCATTCTTCATTTGCTCCGATGTTTTCTGCATACTTTGGCTCGACTTTTTACGGTTCTTTTTCTCCAGGTTTTCCTTACTTTCTTCCGAGCTTTTTTGCATTTCCTTAAACTCCTCGTCAAAATCGTCAAAACCAATTGGTTTTTCCAATTCTTTATTCATCTCGAGCGCTTCATTTAAGCGTTTCTCCAAGTCTTTTAGGTTTTCCTGATGCTCGTTTACCTTTTCACTGGTTTCTTCAAAATTTTTCTCTTCACTTATCTCCTTAGCCATGTTCTCCTCTTCCATGGCCATTTCATTCATTTCGTCGGTAATTTGCTGCAACTTTTGTTCTACCTTGTACTTCTTCAGCATCTCCAGATTTCGATCCAGTTGTTTCTGCAGATCGTCCATGGTTACATTCATATCGCGCGAAAGCTCGTTTAACTTTTTGCTGTCGAATTCTTCGGCCAGCTTATTAAACTCCTCCATTAACTCCTTTAGCTCATCGGTAAAAACTTCATTTAGTAATTCCTCAATCTGCTTTTGTTTTTCAATAATCTCCTCCGAATTGTCGGTATATGAATTCAGGTAATTATTCAGATTCTTATTATCCTGTTTAATTTTATCGTAGAGTTTTTCCAACTGATTTTGTTTCTGCACAATATCATTTACCATCTGCGATTTTTCCCAGTCAGAAGTGTTCGTATCCATATTTTTAATCTGCAGATTTTGCAAATTCTTCTGGATCTCCTTCGATAACTGCTGGCTTTCAGCAATCATTTTCTCCAGGTTTTCAAACTGCTCCTTTTCGTTGGCTTCCAGCTCTTCTTTATCCGGAAATACAAAGGTATAACTGTCGGATGTGGTAGTTTTATAACCGTTTATTACATCATTATCCGATACGGAGAAGTAGTAAGAAATGGCTCCTTCGGATTCAACATCGTTAAAATCGTAACTGAAATAAAACTCCTGATCGGCCATATTTCTGGAAAATGGCAAAGCAATAGCCGTGTATTCGTTGGCAATATTGTAATGGAACTTCAACGACGAAAAACCATAATCATCGCCAATTACACCTTTAAAAAAGAAACGTGTTAAACGTGTTGAGTCTTCAATACGCATCACTTCAATGTCAGGGTAAATGTCAGGTATTACATCAATATAATACGACAGCGCCAATTCTTCATCAGTAACTTTATTTCGGATATAAACATTGTATTTACTTGATTTATAAACCGTTTTTTCTACTTCAAAACTTCCTTCGTTTTCGGTTGCTTTAACCCGAATGGAGTCGTTAAACATCAACGCCAGCGAGTCTACATCAATTCCGGTGAACTGCCATTTTAAAATTGTTCCACATGGAACCTGCACATCTCCGATGTTCTCAAGCAACTGCGATTCGCTTAATGTATAGCTTGGCGGATTTAGATTTACCGTAAACGAATTAATACCCGGTTTAGGTAGCAACTGCAGCGTATAACTATCTGATTTATAATTTAAATCGGTAAAATAAAACGCAACAGGATTAATTACCGAAGCCATCTCAAACTCGTAATTACCGGTTGCGGTTGTTTTCATCAGGTAATTATTACCTTCTATATTTATATATACGATTTGCGGAATTTCATCGCCTTCAGCAATTACTTTTACCGTATACGGATCTCCCTTTTTAGCTTTCAAACTCTTGTTGGTTAACTCAAAAGAAAATGGAGCCGGTTTTACAAACTCCTGGTTGTAATGTACCAGCCGGTTTGTTGATTCGGTAAATATGCTTTTATTCGATAATAATATTCCCGAAGCAATTAAAACACTTACTATCAGATAAATAGAAACTACTTTAATATTTTTATACTCAATAGCTTCGTTAAAATCGAAAACTTTTAACTCATCGATTTTCTGATCGATACTGGCAATTAACAGATCATTGGAATACTGATTGTCGTGTAAATCTGATAATTCAATGATATTCAGTAATTTATCTTTTATCTCACCAAAATGTTTCTGAATCAGTTGAGTCGACGATTTCAGATCGATAGGTTTTAATATATGTAGTAAGCGAAATAATGGGACAAGAATAAACTGTGTTGTTAGCAAACCGGCAAAAATGAGGTAGCCATAAAAGATGACCTTGCGTGTTAGCGATGAAAGGTAAATATAGTATTCAACTACCGAAAATACTGTGTATAAGGTAATTAACAATACAAAAACCAAAGCCGCCCCTCTTACCAACTTATACAAGCCGTATTTAAACCTAAACGCGTTTAGTTTATTAACAAGTATGTTGAAATTTTCTGTCATTCTGCTTAAAGTTCTTATTTTTCAAACGTTTATTTTTCTCAGCAATTGTTAATAATTGTGGATAAACATGTCAAAAAAACAAAAGTAATCTTTTATACTAATTTTTGCATTCTTCAATTTTTTCATCATATAATTTCACATTTCAAACACCGCCGTTAATCTTACGTTTTTTTGATGCCTGTTTATTCACAGGAAATACACCTGTTAAAAACGTCAGTTCTCTTTCCACTTTTACTATTAACAGTTGTTAAAAAGAAAAGTTATATAGTTACCAAAGAACAAATTAACCTGTGAAATAGTTGTTGAAAACAGGAGAACAAACCTGTTTACAGTTTCTGCATAATTGGTAAAAAATAGTAATTAACAGTTACCAACAGGATATAATAACTAGTATTAATTTTTAAATTTGTTTAATTATTAATAATAATAAAAGAAGATTGGACATACTACTTGTAGAAGACAACCTATTAAATCAAAAGGTGGTTATATTTAATTTGAAGAAATATAACTACAACGTTACTGCAGTTACCAACGGACCCGACGCAATTGAGCAGGTAAAGCAACACGCCTACGATCTGGTGTTAATGGATATTATGCTTCCCGAAATGGATGGCTACGAAATTACCGCGGCCATTCGCGAATACGAAACCGCAAACGCCATTGAAAACCCTGTTCCCATTATTGCTATAACGGCTAACACGCTCGACAATGATCGTGAGCGCTGTTTTAACGTAGGAATGAACGAGTATTTATCAAAACCCTTTACAGCTGCCCAGCTTATTGAAAAAATACGCATCTTTATTCCCGAATAAGAGTTAGTGCTGATGGATGACGGATTAGATATTAGAGGAAATTCATATACGGATACCGAAAGAGAGCTTGACAAACGTTTACGCCCTTTACAATTCGATGATTTTAGCGGACAAAAACAAATTGTTGAAAACCTCGAGATTTTTGTAAAGGCAGCGCTTTTGCGTGGCGAAGCTTTGGATCATGTTTTATTACACGGACCTCCGGGACTGGGTAAAACAACCTTGTCGAATATTATTGCCAACGAATTGGGAGTTGGAATCAAAATCACCTCGGGACCGGTATTGGATAAACCAGGCGATTTAGCCGGTTTACTGACCAACCTCGAAGAAAACGATGTGTTGTTCATCGACGAAATTCATCGCCTCTCCCCAATTGTTGAGGAATATTTGTATTCGGCTATGGAAGATTTCCGTATCGATATCATGATCGACAAAGGTCCGAGTGCACGTTCGGTACAAATCGAGCTGAATTCGTTTACGCTGATTGGAGCCACTACCCGATCGGGATTATTAACGTCGCCATTGCGGGCACGTTTTGGTATTAATTCGCACCTGGAGTATTATGACGGCGATATTTTAACGCAAATCGTTAAAAGGTCCGCTGGTATACTAAACATAGAGATAAGCGACGAGGCGGCCCATGAGATAGCTTTCCGGAGCCGTGGCACTCCGCGAATAGTAAATTCATTGCTGCGTAGGGTTCGCGATTTTGCCCAGGTAAAAGGAGACGGAACGATTGATATGGATATTACGCGTCATGCGTTGTCGGCTTTAAATATCGATAAATATGGTCTGGACGAAATGGATAACCGTATTTTAAAAGCTATTATCGATAAATTTAAAGGCGGACCGGTGGGAATTACAACCATTGCAACGGCTGTTGGCGAAGATGCCGGAACCATCGAAGAGGTTTATGAACCGTTCTTAATTAAGGAAGGTTTTATTAAAAGAACACCACGCGGAAGAGAAGTTACCGATTTGGCTTACAAACATTTAGGCCGCGTTAGATACGGCGACTCCCCTAGCCTGTTTTAAGAATGGAATGATGAATTTCGATTAACGATTTTTGATTTATGATCGGAAAAGAAGTATTCAGTTTCAATTGAAGGATACTTCTAAAATCTACATTCGTTAATCATCATTCGAAATTCTTTATTGTTCAATGAATTTAACTTCAAATAACATTGGCCACAGTTTTCCGGTAACAAACATGCGGTCGTTTTCGCCATCGTAGGCAATTCCGTTTAACACATCAATCCGGTCGCTTGCCTGATGATACATATCGATTAAACCTTCCATGTTTATTTCTTCAACAACTTTACCGGTGTTGGCATCAATTTTAACGATGAAGTTGGTGGTATAAATGTTGGCATAAATAATTCCGTCGATGTATTCCAGTTCGTTGAGAACATTCATATTTGCACGGTTATTGGCTACCTGTACTGTTTTTACAATCGAAAAATCATCCGGATTCAACCAGGTTAAAACGTTGGTTCCGTCACTCATAATAAGGTTGGTACCATCGTTAGTCAATCCCCATCCCTGTTCCGATTTGTAGGTAAAACTATCGATTACAGCAAAGGTTTCCAGGTCGTAAACAAAACCTTTTTTAGCGTGATAAGTCAACTGGTAAATTTTACCGTTTAACAGGGTAATTCCTTCACCAAAATACTTGTCATCCATGTCGATCGACTGAAGTGGTTTTCCGCTTTTAATGTCAACTTTCATCAGTTTTGAATGGCCGGTTTCACCGGTTCCTTCGTACAAATAACCGTTGTAATATTCCAGTCCCTGGGTGTACGAAGTTTTCAGGTGCGGATATTTTTCAATTACCTGGTAAGTGAGTTGTTTTGGTGCTATATCCGAGATTACATTAATCGTTTTTGTGCGGCTGTTTTTTAATCCGTCGGTTTTTTCAGCGTCTACTTTAAAACTGGTGTTTCCAACCTGATCCAGTTCCACATCGGCAATTTCAAAATTAAGATCAGTGCTTTCTTTTAATAAGTCGCCTTCGTAATAAACTTTCACTGATTTTAGCTCGCCGTCGCGCAGTTTGGTTTTAATCTCTAAAGTAATTTTATCGCCGGAAGTATATAGTTGTTTGCCCGGTTTTATACTAATGCTACTTACCGGTTTTCGTGGGCGTTTATTCGATTTATTTGAACACGAAAAAAAGCTCACTAGCAAACAAAATATCAGTACTATCGGGAAGAGGTTTCGTTTCATTACTTTGTAATTTTTGACTTCAAAGATAAAACATATTGTAAAAGATTCTTTTGTAGAAAAGCATCAAAGCAAATGATTTTATCTTTGCCTAAAAATTCAACAATTGAATCCTTTTAAGAAACTAGCAAGCGATACGGCTATTTATGGGGTAAGCAGCATTGTGGGCCGCTTTTTAAACTGGTGGCTTGTCCCCTATTATTCGTTTATGTTTTTGCCCGGCGAATACGGCGTGGTGACCAATATGTACGCTTATGTGGCTTTTTTACTAGTGTTGCTTACTTACGGAATGGAAACCTCATATTTCCGTTTTGCCTCAAAAAGCGACGATCCCGAAAAAGTGTATTCCACATCGATGGTATCCTTGTTTTTTACCACTTTTTCGTTTGTGTTGCTGGCGGCAGCTTTCCGAAACGAAATAGCCGCCTGGATTCAATATCCCGATCACCCGGAGTATATTTTGTGGTTTGCGATAATATTGGGTGTCGATGCGTTTACAGCCATTCCTTTTGCGCGGCTCCGATTAAATAACCGGCCCATAAAATTTGCCTTTATTAAACTGGTAAATATTGGTTTTAACATTGGTTTTAACCTGTTCTTTATTTCTTTGTGCCCAAAGATTTTAGCTAATAATCCCGACTCAATAATTTCAACAATTTATTCAGCCGATATCGGTGTTGGATATGTGTTTATTTCCAATTTACTGGCTTCGCTGATAACCCTGGTTTTACTGCTCCCCGAAATCTTTAGAATTTCATTTCAGTTTGATAAGAAGCTGCTGAAACAAATGTTGAGTTATGGTTTTCCAATTCTGATAGTTGGATTAACAGGAATGGTGAATCAGAATATAGACAAAGTGCTGATTCCGTTTTTGGTGCCAGAGAATCAGGATCCGATGTTTCAGCTTGGTATTTACGGTGCCAACTACAAACTGGCGGTGCTGATGAATATGTTTATTCAGGCGTTCCGTTATGCTTTCGAACCCTTCTTTTTTGCCCGCGAAGGATCAAAAGACGACCCAAAAATATATGCCGTTGTAATGAAATACTTTGTCATTTTCGGGCTGGTTATTTTCATAGGAATGGTGTTATTTATTGATGTTATAAAAGTGATTGTCGACACCGAATATCATGAGGGATTAAAAGTGGTTCCCATTGTGTTAATGGCCAATCTTTTTTACGGAATGTATTTCACGCTGTCGCTGTGGTATAAACTTACCGACAAAACGCGCTACGGCGCTTATATGGCTTTAATCGGTGCCACAATCACCTTGGTTTTAAACCTTGCGCTGATTCCGGTTATAGGTTATATGGGATCGGCAATTGCAGTGTTTGTCTGCTTTTTGGTTATGCTGGTCATCTCCTATTTTCTTGGGCAAAAACATTTTCCGGTGCCTTACGATCTCAAACGAATTGGCAGTTATTTTCTGGCCGCCATGGTTATTGTGGGCATCGCTCAATTTACGCTCGATTTACAGGTAATACTTAAATATTCAATCAATTTAGTTTTAGCACTGGCCTTTATTGTACTTGTTTTTAAATGGGAAATAAACGAGTTGAAGCGATTTATTCCCTTTATAAATAAGTTGTAAAAAGTTGAATATTAATTTATTACTGATAGTAAATTCTACTATTGTTTTCCTCTCATGCAACAAATATTAGGAATAAATGAAATAAATATCAAAAAGTATTAATTTTGTACAAATGAAGAATTTAGAGGGACAAGTAATAGCGTTGGCAAGCGATCATGCCGGTTTTGCTAAAAAGCAGGTGATTATAAAATTTTTAAGCGATAACAATATTGCTTTTAAAGATTTTGGATGTTACACCGACGAAAGCGTAGACTACCCGATTTATGCTCATAAAATGGGTGAAGCGATTGAAAGTGGTGAATACAAAATTGGTATCACGTTTTGTGGAAGTGGCCAGGGAATCAGTATTGCTGCAAACAAACATCAGGGAGTACGTTCGGCAGTTTGCTGGAAAGAAGAAATTGCTGCACTGGCGCGTCAGCACAACAATGCAAATGTATGTGCAGTGCCGGGTCGTTTTGTGAGCGATGAAGAAGCCATTGCTATTGTTTCAACTTTTCTGAACGAAGATTTTGAAGGCGGAAGACATGCTCGCAGAGTAGATCAGATTCCTGTTGAGAAATAAATGACAGCGCATAAAAAAATATTTCTGAAGGATTCGAAAATTGCTTTTGATAAAAAACACCGGAAGACCTTAAATTTTAATATTTCGAAATACGACGAAGCTGTTGCCAAAGGCAAACTTCGTTACCGGAATATGGATTTGGCGAAACACCGTGCTTCTTATCTCAAAAAGAAAGTAGTTTCCAATCTTGCGCATTATCTCGAAACATTTGAAACCAATGCCAAAGCCAATGGAATTGATGTGGTTTGGGCACGCGACAGCAAAGAAGCTGTTTCTGAAATTGTAAAAATTCTGACCGGGAATGAGGCTAAGCTTTTGGTAAAAAGCAAGTCGATGATCTCGGAAGAAATAGAACTGAACGAAAATCTGGAGAAAGCTGGTTTTGAACCGGTTGAAACCGATCTTGGTGAATTTATCGTTCAGGTGGCCGGCGAAAAACCGTATCATATTTTAACGCCGGCAATGCACAAATCGAAAGAAGATGTTGCCGAGCTTTTTCATAAAAAGTTTGATACTCCTGAGGATTCAACACCAACAGAATTAACCCAATTTGTGCGAAAAGTATTGCGCGAAAAATTTACTTCGGCTGAAGTTGGAGTAACGGGCGCTAATTTTTTGGTGGCCGATGTTGGCGGAGTGGCACTTACCGAAAACGAAGGCAACGGTTTTATGTCGGTGGCCTTCCCGAAAGTGCACATTGTAATTGCCGGAATTGAAAAACTGATCCCGTCGATCGGCGATTTGCAGCTGATGTTTCCCTTGCTTTCGGCGCTGGGAACCGGACAACAGGTTACCGTGTACAATTCGTTGCTTACCGGATCAAAACGCGCTAATGAAGCCAATGGACCGGAAAAAATGGTGGTGGTTTTGCTCGATAATAACCGCACAAAAATTGCTGCCGAACCAAAACATGTCGACGCGCTGAAATGTATTCGCTGCGGTGCTTGTTTAAACGCCTGCCCTATTTATAAAAATGTGGGCGGATGCACGTACAACACCACGTACAGTGGCCCCATCGGATCGGTAATAACGCCTTTTATGAAAGGCTTTGATAAGTACAATCATTTAAGTTTTGCCTGCACGGTTTGCGGGGCTTGCACCAATGTTTGCCCTGTAAAAATTCCGCTGCACGATTTGTTGCTTTTAAACCGGAAAATTTCAGTCGACGAAAACCACGGAACTTTCTCCTGGAATAAGGGAATGAAAGCATACGAATGGGCATTTAAAAAACGAAAAAACCTCGATCGGGTAAACGGGAAAGTAAAAAATACGCTGCTAAAAGCCAACAAAAATGTATTGGGAAAACAGAAGAAGTTTCCGGCTTTTGCAGAGCAATCATACAGTAAAACAATCTTAAATTTAAAATAGATGTTATCGAATACATGCAAATATGCGCTCAGAGCGTTGATTTATCTAGGTAAATTTTCGAAAGAAGACAAACGTGTTGGAATCAAAAAGATTTCGGAAGATTTGGGTTTATCGTCACCATTTTTAGGAAAGATCCTGCAAAACCTGGTAAAACAAAAATTGCTGGTTTCTACAAAAGGACCGAATGGCGGATTCTCATTATCGCGCGATGCGTCTGAAATTTCGTTGTGGGACATTGTTATTAAAGTTGATGGCGAAGAGTTTTTCACCAACTGTCTGATCAGTTTGGAGCCGTGTAAAACACACGATCCGTCGAAACCACTTTGTCCGGTACATTCGCAATACGAGAAGTTACGCCAGGATATTACGAATTTTTACAAAACAACTTCGTTGGAAACTGTCGGAAAAGACATCGATAAATACGAAGATCTGGTAAAACTCTAGTGCAGGAGAAATTCTAATCGTGGAAGATTAAAAAAAGCGTTCCAGCCACTTTTTATTTACAAAGAGGGCATAAAAAAAGGTGGCAAACGATAAACCGGCGGCATTAGCCCAAAGGTCGTAAACATCGCTGTGGCGGCTTGGCGATATTTTTTGCTGAACGTACTCAAGTACTATGGCGGCAACAAATGTTAACAGCGGCGTCCAGAAATAAAAGTTCGGAGTGAACTGTTTTACCGGCCTGAAGCTTAGCATACAAAGGATGAAAAACATCCCGAAATGAACGATTTTATCGAAATTCGGAATTTGTATAAATGGTTTGCTTGGTAGTTGATTTGCCGGCACAAAAAGCAGGTAAAGCATTATTAATAACCAAATTGCAAGTCGCCAGTAGGGTGCTATCTTCATGTTTTCAATTGTTTAAATCTAAATTTTTCAGGTCTCGTAATGGCGGGTATTTACATTCATATTCCTTTCTGTCGTCAGAAATGTTATTACTGCGATTTCTACAAAACGGTAAATACTTCGCTGCAGCACGATTTTATCAGCGCCCTGAAAAACGAGGCTAAAGTACGTAAAAACTACTTGAACGACGAAACGGTTGAAACCATATATTTTGGTGGCGGCACTCCGTCAGTGCTCACAGCGCCCGAAATTGCCGAAATACTGGCTGTGCTGAATGATGAATTTAAAGTTAACCCGGATGCTGAAATAACTTTTGAAGCCAACCCGGACGACCTGAGCAACGATTACCTGAAAACTTTAAAAAAGGAGGGAATAAATCGTTTGAGTATCGGAATTCAGGCTTTTCAAAACCGGCATTTGGAAAAAATGAATCGTCGCCACAACGCAGCTCAGGCAATTGAAGCCATTGAAAATGCAGCAAAAGAAGGTTTCTCGAATTTAAGTGCCGATTTAATTTACGGTCTCCCCGAATTAACACCAAAAGAATGGGAAGAAAGCCTGAACCAGATGTTCAAACTCCCGGTAAAACACCTGTCGGCTTATCATTTAACTTACCACGAAGGAACTGCCTTTTACACCTGGCTGAAAAAGGGGACACTAAAAGAGCTGAAAGAAGCTGAAAGTGTTGCCCAGTTTAACACACTTGTTGATCTGTCGATTGCCAATGGTTTTGAACATTATGAAATTTCAAACCTGGCAAAAGACCAGCTGTATTCGCGCCACAACACGGCTTACTGGATGGGTACAAAATACCTCGGACTGGGACCGTCAGCGCATTCATTCGATGGTGTTTCGAGGCGCTGGAACGACTCCAGTGTCGAGGCTTACATAAAAGTACAGGCCAATAATCAAGCCTATTTCGAGGAAGAAAAACTGAGCGAAAATGATCAGTATAACGAGTACATTTTAACCCGGATTCGTACCAAATGGGGCGTATCGGAAAAGGAATTGGAGCAACGTTTTGGAAGCGAAAAAGCAAACTATTTTTCCCGTCAGTTAGCCAGGTATAAAGATACCGGCGTGCTGCAAATCAATAACGAAATTATTACGCTCACCAGAAAAGGGCTTTTTGTTTCTGACGAGATAATGGCCGACTTAATTATTATATAATTGTTATACAATAAGTTGATTCAGTTCTTCGCAATCATAAATCTTGTTAAACCTACCGAACGGACGCATTATTTATCTATCTTAGCGGTTCTTTTAAAAAAACAGATTGATGCAGGTTAAAATCGTTAATAAATCAAAGAATGAACTACCGGCCTACAGTACAGCGTTTTCGGCCGGAATGGACTTACGCGCAAATCTTGATGAACCGGTGGTTTTAAAGCCGCTCGAGCGGAAATTGGTACCAACCGGATTATTTATAGAATTGCCTCAGGGTTACGAAGCCCAGGTTCGTCCGCGCAGTGGTTTGGCTTTGAAAAAAGGAATTACGGTTTTAAATACTCCCGGAACAATTGATGCCGATTATCGTGGAGAAATTGGCGTTATTCTCATCAACCTGTCGCAAGAAGATTTTGTTATAGAGAACGGAGAACGCATTTGCCAGATGGTTATTGCCGCACACGAAACTGTGGAATGGGATTTGGTAGAAGTGTTGAAAGAAACAGAAAGAGGAGTCGGTGGTTTTGGCCACACCGGAAAACATTAACATGAAGAGAATTTTTATAAAGGGACTTGGTATCGCAGCCTTTTCGCTGGCTTTAGTGTCATGTTCAGGACCCAAACAGGTTACAGAACAGGAAGTGGCAAAAGCGGCAATAGATACACCCACTACCGAATTGGTAGATCAAAAGCAGATGGAGTTTGAGTACCTTTTTGTGGAGGCGCTAAAACAGAAAATGTTTGGCAACGCACAAAAGGCTATTCAATTGTTGTCGAGTTGTTTAGAGATTGATCCGAACTCGTCGTCAGCCATGTACGAGTTGGCAAATATTCATGCCTCAAATAACGATTTTACCAGTGCTTCGTTGCTGCTGGAAAAAGCAATAAGTATAAATGCTGATAACCCGTGGTACAAGCTGTTGCTGGCGCAAATCTATCAGCAAACACGAAAGTATTCAGAGGCAGCCGATCTTTATGCCGAGCTGGTGAAAATGGAGCCGGAAAACCTGGAATACATTTACATGAATGCTGCGCTGCTGGCCACTGCACAACGTTACGATGAAGCCATTGCTGCCTACGAACGCATGGAAAAAGAAACCGGCGTAAACGAGCAGATTTCGGTGGCTAAACAGCAGATTTATGTATCAACAGGGCAGGTTGACAAAGCTTTTGACGAGATCAATAAACTGATTGAGAACGATCCGAACGAAGCAAAATATTACGGTTTGCTGGCCGATTTGTATCAAAGTCAGGGCGACTCGGAAAGTGCGCTGAAAAACTATAAAAAGATCCAGGAAATGGATCCTGAAAATGGTTTTGTACACTTTTCGCTGGCCAATTACTACCTCGAAAGTGGTGAGGCTGAAAAGTCGTTCGAAGAAACAAAAGCCGGTTTTGAAAGCGATGCAGTTGATATTCAAACAAAAATGCAGCTGTATATGATGTTAACAGCCAACCCGGCTCAGTCGCATCTTAGTGAACAGCAGCGCGACGAACTGATTGCCATCTTGCTGGAAAAGCATCCCGATGAATCGTTGGTACATACCATTCACGCTGAATCGTTGTTGAAAGAAAATAAACTGGCGGAAGGACGCGAAGCTTTGTTAAAAGCTATTGAAATAGAGCCCAATGATTATATGATTTGGGAACGGATTATGTACATCGACAACGACCTGCAGCAGTGGGATAAGTTGTACGAACATACCGGGCAGATCATCGAATTATTCCCGAATCAGCCGCAAGGATATTTCTTTAAAGCAATTGCTTGCGTTCAGTTGGAGAAATTCGACGAAACCATTGAACTCAGCGAAGAGGGAATGGATTATGTAATCGAAAATCCACAATTGGAAGCCAACTTTTTAATGCTAAAAGGCGAGGCCGTTTACAAAAACGGAAACAAAACCGAAGCATTCAAAATATTCGACAAAGCCGTACAAATCGATCCGGATAACTACCTTACACTGAACAATTACGCGTACTATTTATCGGTTGACGGCGTTGAGCTCGACAAAGCCGAACGTATGAGCGGAAAAGTGGTTGAGCGCTTTCCGGATAATGCAACTTACCTCGATACACATGCCTGGGTGCTGTTTAAAAAAGGCGAGTACACGCTGGCCAAATTTTATATGGATTCGGCCATGAAAAACAGCGAGGACGAAAGTGATACATTGCTGGAACACTATGGCGATATTCTGTACAAAACAGGCAATGTTGACGAGGCCGTAGAGTACTGGAAAAAAGCAAAATCGAGTGGTAGCGAGTCGGTAACTCTGGACCGCAAAATTGCAGAGAAAAAATACATTGAAGAGTAGGCGATGAAGTTTCTTAAATATTTCAGGATTTCCCTGTTTATGGCAGCTGTGCTGGTTGCCGTTTCGTCCTGTAAAGCGCCGTCGGAATTAGCAGTTGTTGACGCTCGTCCGATAAGTACCAACAAATTGCTGAAACGTATCGAGCAAAACGCATTCGATTACGAGTATCTCACCATAAAACGTATCAACTGTAACTTTTCGAGCAGCCAGTCGAAAGCGGCTTTTAAAATCAATCTGAAGGCCAAAAAAGACGATCGTATTCTGGTATCGATAAGCAAACTGAATATTCCTGTTGGCCGTGTTTTACTAACGCCTGACAGCGTTAAATATGTGAATTACATCGACCGGAATTATTTCATCGACGACTATTCCTACCTCAGCAGTTTTCTGAATATCGACCTTGATTTTGCGACCATACAAAGCATTATTTCAAACAATGCCTTCTCGTACCGGAATGATCCGCGCGACAAGGATTTCAAAACTTTCGATGCGTTAATTGAAGACAATCAGTATGTTCTGCAATCGGAAAAAACAAGGAAGCTTAGCAAGCTGGAAGAGAAGGAAAACAAAGCCGAGCGCCGTTTAAAACGACTCGACGACCAGGCGCTAATCGTGCAAAAAATGTTTTTTAATCCTGCTAATTTTGCTTTGAACCGTCTGCTGATCAGCGATAAAACCAACGACCGGAATATGAACCTTATTTTCGACGATTATTCAGAAGTGGAAAACAAAGAGTATCCGGGAACCATTGAAATGAACTTTCATTCGCCTGAAGAAGAAATCGATATGAAAATCAGGATGAGTGGTTTTTCAACCGACAAGATCACTTCTTTCAGCATTAAAATTCCGGAAAAATACGAGGAGATTCGAGTAGATTAAATCCTAAATCAATACATTCGTAAACATGATTTTACGAATAAAAATACTATTCGTCACGCTGGCCGTTTCGCTGGTGAGTCTTTCTGTGTTTGCACAATCCATCGAGGAACTGCAAAAACAAAAGGCTGCTGCTGAAAAGGAAATCGAGTATACCACGCGTTTGCTCAACGAAACGCAAAAAAACGAACGTTCGTCGTTGAGTAAGCTGCGGCTCATTAATACAAAGATCAGCTCCAGAAACACGCTTATTTCGAATATAAACCACGAAATCGGAATTTATGAGCAATGTATCGCCAACAACGATTTGGCTGTAGAAATGCTTAAAAACGACGCTCAGCAATTAAAGAATGAATACGCCGAGATGATCAGGATGGCTTATAAAAATCTGAATTCGTATGACGAAATGTTGTTTTTGTTATCGGCCGAAAATGTAAACCAGGCGTATCGCCGTTTATTGTATTTTCGGCGCTATAAATCGTATCGCGAAAATCAGGCTCAAATGATCGATGCTGTGCAGGAAGTGCTCGATGAAAGTATACAAAAACTGGAGCAGCAAACATTGGCAAAACAAGCGCTGATAGAACAGACCGAAAAGGAAATGATAAACCTGAATCAGGAAAGAAGTGCACAAAGTAGTGAGCTGCAAGAGCTGCAAAACCAGAAAAGCAGCCTGCAAAAAACCTTGCAGCAACAACGACAGGTTGAGCAGCAACTGGAGCGCGAAATTCAGGCGATTATTGAAGAGGAAGCAAGCAAAAATCGGGAAGCCGGAGGTTCGGGTTTTGCTTTAACACCCGAGCAAAAACTAATTGGCGATAATTTTGAACAAAACAAACGGCGCTTACCCTGGCCGCTGGAAAGAGGCGTAATTGTGGAGCATTTTGGTGTACACCAACATCCGGTTTTAACCAACGTGCAGGTGCAGAACAACGGCATTAACATTGCCACCGATGTGGGTGCCGAAGTACGTGCTGTTTTTAATGGCGAAGTAAGCCGTGTGTTTGGAATTTCGGGGGGTAATACTGCCGTTATAATCCGCCACGGAACCTACCTGAGTGTTTATTCCAATCTTCGCGAAGTAGTGGTTAAAAAGGGCGATAAAGTGTCGACAAAACAACCCATTGGCACCGTTTATACCGACATCAAAGACGGCAACAAATCAATCCTGAAATTTCAGATTTGGAAAGAGAGCACCAAACTCGATCCCGAGGACTGGATTGGACGCTAGAAAAGTGAATTTTGAATGATGATTAACGAATGCAGATTTAAGAAGTACATTCTAAGAAAGCTGATTGCTTGTCAAAACTGATCCATCTAAAATCGTTAATCGACATTCATCATTCTTCATTCAATTTTTGCTTAATTTCTTTGATGTTTTGCAGGATTTCCATAGTAACCGGGTTTTCGCTGGCTGCATTGCGCATTTCTTCTTTTCGCAGGCCCAGCTTGGTGTCAAGCCGTCCGAGAACCAGGGAAAATACCATAAACAAAACCATCATTACCGGGTAAGTGATCAGCTTGTTTTCATCGAGGAAAGTGCGGATCGTTTCGTCTTTAAAATCGTTTAAAAACATAAACGCGATCATCACAAAACTGATGTAACCGATGTACATCCGTGCACGGTCGACGTAAATTTTCCACCGGATAAATGTGCGTCTGTTGAGGTGAATACCAAATAGTTTCATAGTATTGAAGTATTATGTTTGATGAAGATACGGATTTAATGATACAAAAAAACCGGCCATTAGCCGGTTTCTGAGAATATGTAGTAAGCTTATAAATTAGCCACCCGGTTTAGTGCAGGAATGTCTAAAAATTTAATTTTACGTCCCTGCAATTCAATCAGTTTGTCGTTCTTAAATTCTGATAATAAACGAATTACAGACTCAGTTGCGGTTCCAACCATATTGGCCAGCTCTTCGCGTGTTAACGAAATTTGTAGCGTATTTTGGTTATCCAGCTCAAAGTTTTCTTTCAAAAGCAGAAGCACTTCTGCCAGTCGTTCACGAACTGTTTTTTGCGCAATATCGGTGATGTAATCGTTGGCCTCGCGTAATTCGCGACACACAATTTGCAACATGTGATGCGAAAACTGCCAGTTGTTCTGAATAAGGTATAACAAGGTTTGATAAGGAACATGACACAACGCGGCATCGTCGATTACTTTGGCTGTAGTACAAGCCAGTTCCTGGCTCAGCAACGACCGATAGGCAATAATTTCGCCCTTTTTGGCAAAACGAATAATTTGTTCTTTGCCGTCGATTCCTGTTTTAAAGATTTTAATAATTCCCCTTGTAACACAGAAAAACCCGGTTAGCCGGCTACCCTCGCGATAAATAATGGTGCCTTTTTTATAAAGCGAACAAGTTTTTTCATAATTCAGCCGTGTAAATTCATCGTCGGTTAACTTCTTAAAAAGTTGAAAACCACTCAAATTTGTTTCTTCGTCCGACGGCCTTTTAATTGCGCTTCTCATTTCCTGATCTGATTATACGTTTAATACTGGAATAACCTTTTTTTAATTTTGGCTTAAAAATACAATTATCTGCATATTTCGAAAAACTATTTATATAGATAGTTAGATGTTGTATATTTGTGTACAAATTTAATGTAAAGTATTTTAAAATAAGGATGTTATGAAGCATGTAGTAGATATGGCCTGGACCGACAAGCTGGCTTTCGAAGCGGATATGGATGGACACAAAGTTGTTATCGACGCCACAGAAGAAGTGGGTGGCAGCGATTTAGGACCGCGTCCGAAGAAATTAATGTTGACAGCACTTGCCGGTTGTACGGGTATTGATGTGGTAATGATTCTGAAAAAAATGAAGGTGGAACTGGAAGCTTTTAATGTAATTGTTGAGGGTGAATTGACCGAAGAACATCCGAAATATTACAACAAAATGACTATCGTGTACCAGTTTAAAGGAAAAGATCTTCCGATGGCAAAACTGGAGAAAGCCGTTAAACTCTCGGAAGAAAAATACTGTGGTGTTAGTGCCGTTTACCGTCAGGCTATGGAAATGAAAACAGAGATAAGGATAGTGGAATAAATTTTATTTTCTGAAAATATATTGAAAGCAATCTTATAACGAGGTTGCTTTTTGTCTTTATGCCAGACGGGCAGTTCCTTTTGCATTCGATCAAAAGGAACCAAAAATCTTGTCAAAAAATAACCTTTGTGTTTTTTCAATGAAGCGGTTTAGCCCGACTGACGGATTTTTGACGAGCCCGCACCAAATTTGCCGTCAAGTCCGCCTTCGAGAAAAAGCGTTAAGAAAATGAATGTAGAGAACGTGAAAAAATCAAGTCTGTTTGACGCTCGTTAGCCCTGAAGAATGAAGGTCTAAAAGGAGAGCCTGTCCCGATCGGTAGCATCGGGAAGTTTCTTGATTTTAGTGAAAGGAATTTATTTTTAGTTTTTTATCGTCAGCGGTGGCTTTTTTGAATCCTTTTTCAGCTATAGGAAAAAGGATTTCCTGTCTGGAAAGACCAAATGATCATCAACTTGAATTTGTTATGTAATAGAAATAAAGCTGATTACCTATTGCAATATCGAGAGAAGTTTATCAAACACATTACTTTATAAGAATCATACTTAAATTAAAATGTTTTGGGGCTAACGAAGTCCTGAAACTTTTATAATTTTAAAGGTTATTAAAGAATCTCACTATGTTAAAATCGATTAATCCGGTAACCAACGAAATAGTAAAAACCTATCAAAAACACTCGGAAGAAGGCGTAGAAAAAATCATCAATTCAGTAGATAAAATCTGGCATCATTGGCGAAGTACTTCCTTTCATCACAGGGGGCAATTAATGCAAAATGCAGCCAGTATTTTACGCAGCAAAAAAGAAGAGTTGGCTTTGCTCATGGCGCAGGAAATGGGTAAAGTTAAAAACGAAGGAATTGCTGAAATTGAAAAGTGTGCCTGGGTTTGCGAATATTATGCTGCAAATGCCGAATCGTTTCTCGAAAACGAAACTATCGCTACACAAGCCAGCAAATCGTATGTTTCGTATCAGCCGCTGGGAACGATTTTGGCCGTTATGCCCTGGAATTTTCCGTTTTGGCAGGTATTTCGTTTTGCAGCTCCAACGCTTATGGCGGGCAACACAGCCGTACTGAAACATGCCAGCAATGTGCCGGGCTGTTCCATGGCTATCGAAGAGATTTTCCGCGAGGCCGGTTTTCCTGAAAACGTATTTCGTTCGCTGATGATTGGCAGTTCGATGGTTGAAAAAGTAATCAAACACAAAGCGATAAAAGCAGTGAGTTTAACCGGAAGTACTCCGGCGGGAAAAAGTGTTGCAGCAATTGCCGGAGCCGAATTAAAAAAATGTGTACTGGAACTGGGTGGCAGCGATCCGTACCTGATTTTAAAAGATGCTGACCTTGAAATGGCCGCAAAAACATGTGCTGCAGGTCGCCTGTTAAATGCCGGACAAAGTTGTATCGGTGCCAAACGTTTTATCGTTGAGGAGGCGGTTTACGGGCATTTCCTCGAGCTTTTTACTCACGAAATGAATGCTGCACACTTTGGCGATCCGTTTGACGAGGAAAGCACTATGGGGCCAATGGCGCGCGAAGATCTGCGTGACGAATTACACCAGCAGGTTGTTGATTCGGTGAAGAAAGGCGCTGAAGTGATTATAGGCGGCGAAATTCCACATCGGAAAGGTGCTTTTTATCCGCCAACCATTTTGGAGAATGTACAACCGGGAATGCCGGCTTACGAAGAAGAACTGTTTGGTCCGGTGGCGTCGGTAATAAAAGTAAAAGACCAGGAAGAAGCTATTCGCGTGGCAAACGATACCGATTTCGGATTGGGAGCTGCAGTGTTCACTCAAAATCTTAAAAAAGGCGAACACATCGCCGAAATTGAACTGGAAGCCGGTGCGTGTTTTGTAAACGATTTTGTGAAATCAGACCCGCGTTTACCTTTTGGCGGAATAAAAACCAGCGGATTTGGCCGTGAACTTTCGGTGCACGGTATCAAGGAATTTATGAATGTAAAAACCGTTTTTGTAAAATAAACGGTCGGTCTATTTTCGTCTCCAGGGTTTTATTGCGTAGATTTTCCGGCCAACAAACTGGCCCAGAAAAAAGCTTCCGAAAAGAAAGGGAGCAAGGCCCCAGCTGAGTTGGATGTCGAAAAATTTACGGATTAGAATAATCAACGGAACCGGAGCATGAATAGCTACAAACCACCAAAACGAAAGCTTGCGGAAACCGCCGCGCAGGTAACCAAAAGGCAGGCAAATCACAAAGGTTGCCAAACAGGTGTATAATAAATGCCACTCGTGATTATGCATGCTTCCGTTTTTATGAAACTCCTTTTCGTACCAGGTATGCAAGTGTTTCTACCCAGCTTTTTTCGGTGTTCAAACTATCAACCAATTGCAGTTTTTCGCCTCCTTTTTCCAGGAATTCTTCGCCATATTCCACGCCAAGTTCCAGCGTTGTTTCCAGGCAGTCGGTAACAAACGACGGCGCAGCAATCAGTATTTTCTTTTTGCCTTTTTCGAGCAACTCTCCCAGCAATTCATCGGTAAATGGTGTCAACCAGTTTTTCGATAAACGCGACTGAAAACCTACGGAATACTGCTCCGGCTTTAGGTTTAATTTGGCGGCTAGCAAACGCGAAGTTTCGTAAACCGTAGCGCGGTAACACATCGCACCGTGTTCCGGCATTGCATTTTGGCAGCTGCAATTTTCCACTTTAATTCCCGGATGGCACTTTTCCAAATGCCGGTTCGGCAATCCGTGGTACGAAAGAATAATGTGGTCGTAATCCTCCAGGTTGTATTGCGAGATTCGCTCGGCAAAAGCATCAATAAATTTCGGATCCTGGTAAAATTGTCCAACCTCACTTACCTCTGCTTTTATTCCCAGCTTTTTAATTTCTTTTTGAGCCGCAACAAACGATGTTTCAGTGGTTGACATGGCATGCTGTGGAAACAACGGCAGCAGAATCAGCTTTTCAAAGCCTTTCTTTTTAATGGCTGCCAAAGCGGCCTTATATCCCGGATTTCCGTAACGCATTCCCATAAAAACTTCGTAATTGTCACCCAATTCTTCCTGAAGTTTTTCCTTTAATTCTTCAGAAATATAAATCAGCGGCGAACCTTTTTGGGTCCACAATTGCCGGTATAATTTGGTTGAATTTTTTGCCCTAAACGGAATGATGATAACGTTTACCAGGAATTTCCGCAACAGGTACGGAAGATCGATAACACGTTCATCGTTTAAAAACTCGGTCAGGTATTTCCGAACCGCCGGTACGGTTGGCTTGTCGGGACTCCCAACGTTCATCAATAAAACTGCTGTTTTCGCCTTCATAAATAATCTGTTGCAAATTGGTTAGCAATTGTTCTTCCTTGTTTTATTCGGTCGGCCATTCCAATACCGTCGCGCATGTTTCCGGCGAGTGTCAGCCCTTTAAATTTGGTCTCCATATCGCTTATGGCCTGTACTTTTTCTTCGCTTTCGAAACTGTATTGCGGAATAGCATGCGGATAACGGAAAATCTCCATCAGATCGGGCTCAAAACTATCGAGTCCCATCATTTCGCGTACTTCGCGCTCTGCAATTTCTATTATTTTATCATCGGAATATTCGAACATTTCCGGCCTTTTAATACCTCCCATAAACACCGATAACAACGCTCCGTTTTCCGGTGCGCGGTTTTTCAGAAACGAACCCGGTAACAGAATACCCAGCACATCGCGTTTTTCTGCCGAAGGAACCAGTCCTCCAAACGATTTGATCGGGATGCCTTTCCAGTTGTTAAAGCCAAGCACCACCTGGGTAACTTTGGCATAATTCATTTTTTGAATTGGCTGAAGTTTCTCTTTTGGTAAGAATGGAAACAGACCCGGTAAAGCATGCGATCCGGCGGCTGAAATAACATGGGTAAAATTTTGTCCATCAAGTGAATATTCAAAATCACCTTCTTTTTTAACCTCCAGATTTTTACAGCCCAGCTTAATATTTTCGTCTCCGATATTTTTTACCAGCGCTACAATCAGGTTATCCAGCCCGTTTTCAACCGAAAATACCTGTCGATTAGCTTTTCGTGGCGGTTCCTTTTTGCGTGCTTTCTTTTGTTTGATACTTCCGCCAATAAAACTGCCGTAGTTTTGCTCCAGCCAGTAAAGTTTTGGTAAAGCAAAACGAGTTACCAGTTTCTCCGGATCGCCGGCATAAACGCCCGACAGAAAGGGATCGATAGCATTTCGCAGAAAGCTTTTACCCATTCGGCGGCGCACCATATCGGCAATTGTTTCGTTCGGATCAGTTCCCGGTTTACGAAAAGGTTCGCCAAGAATACGGAACTTGTCGTACCAGGTAAAAAGGGGAGTGGTGACGGCTTTTATTCCGCCCATTTCCATTTCGTGCCACTTGCCGTTTAGCCAAATCCAGCGCGCTTCGGCACTTTTGTTGGCGTATTCAAGTGTACAATCATCTGCCAAATCTTCAAAAAGCTCGGCAGCTTCTTCCTGTCCCATCGAGCCGGTATTTGGCCCCGATTCGAAAACAAAACCATTTTTCCGGTGGGTCTGAATCACACCTCCGGCATGGTTGTTCTTTTCTAAAACCTGCACCTTAAAACCAAATTTTTTAAGGTAATAAGCTGTTGTAAGTCCGGTTAGTCCTGCCCCTATTACGGCAATGTTTAGTTGGTTTTTTTGCATGGTTTTTATAGTGCTTTTGAGAATTTTAAGGTTGCATTCCGCATGTTCGGATCCAAGCTGGCAGCGATGTTTCGTACAAAAAACCGTCCTTGTTCGCTAACATGCAGTTCGTCTTTCGAAAGCGATAAAAGTCCTTCTTCAACAAAACCGGCCAGGAACGACTCATCGTAAATAATGCTTTGTTTTATTACATCGGTAGACGTTTTTAGCATTTGTGCTGCTTCTTCCCACGAAATATAATAGTTGCACATCACTTCGTTGATGACGTGGCGAATGATCTTCTCTGTTTCATTCAGCTGATAACCCTTTTCAATGGTGAATTTCCCGCTGTTGATCTGGTCAACGTAGGTATTCGTGTCCTTTGCATTTTGTGCATAGGCATTTTCCAGCTGGCTGATTCCGGTAGCTCCAAAAGCGTAAACCTGACCGGTTGTTTCGCGGGTGCAATAACCCTGGAAATTACGGTGCAGCGTTTTGTTTTTAAAAGCAATGCTTAGCTCGTCATCGGGGCGGGCAAAGTGGTCGAGACCAATGGCATCGTAACCGTTTTCAGTCAACAAACGATAACCAACCTCGAACATGGCCAGCTTTTTTGTTGCTGATGGCAAACCGCGTGCATCCAATATTTTTTGTGCTTTTTTCACCCAAGGCACGTGCGCATATGAGAACGTTACCAAACGATCGGGCGAAAGACTGATGGCGCGCTCAATGGTTTTTGCAAACGACTCTTCATCCTGAAACGGCAGACCGTAGATAAAATCGAAATTCACGCTGGTACCTTCGTGGCTGCGGATCATGGCCACCAAATCTTCCTCGGGAAGAATCGACGGATCGCGGTTTACATTGTCCAGCACCTCTTTATTAAAATCCTGAATACCCAAGCTAAAGCGGTTAAACTTCAGCGCTACCAAACGATCGATATAATTCTGATCGAGCATTGCCGGGTGACATTCCATGGCAATTTCCGGCTTTGGAATAAACTCGAAAAGCTCATGAATCACGTTCATAATGTCTTCCACCAACTCGATCGACAACGAGTTCGGGGTTCCGCCTCCCCAGTGCACCTGCGACACTTTACGGTCGTCGCTCAGCAACTTTTTCACCATGCGGATCTCTTTTTTCAGCGCGTCAACATAAACTTCCATTTTGTTTTTGTCGCGCGTAAGGTGCGTGTTGCAGCCGCAGAAATAACAGATCTTCGGGCAAAACGGGATATGAATATAAATGGAAATATTCTGTGGATTCTCTGAATTGGATTGCTCCAACACCTTCACGTACTGTTCCGGAGTAAATTCCGGTGAAAAAAAGTTGGCCGGCGGATAACTGGTGTATCGCGGTACCGGGGTGTTGTATTTTTCTATTAACTTTTGTGATACTTTCATTGTACTAAATTAAATAGTCTTAATCGGTTTCTTGTTCATACTTCAGGTAAAAACTTTTTCTGAAGATAAATGGTAAGAGGGCAAGAATTAGTATTCCGAGCCCAATTTCTATGGCAAACAGCCCGCGGTAAGTAAGCGCATCGGCCACTTTTCCGCTCATTATTGCAATAACAAGGCTGCTGAGGTGTGTAATTACTATTTGAATGGTAAAATCGGTTCCTTCGCGCCCTTTTCGAACTACGTGCATGCTCATGGTATATACAAATACCGACGACATGGCGTAAGCTCCCCAAAGCAGCGCAACACCCAAATAAACCAGCCACAAGGCATGATTGGTATAGGTTAGTCCGAAAAAGAAAGTGGCCACCAGCACATTTATTACCGGAAAGATCCACACCGCTTTGGTAATTCCTTTTTTGCGGAGCAGAAATCCTGCAGGTACGGTCATTAAAACACCGCAGGCGGTTCCGAATATTCCGGAGATGATTCCAATTTCTTTAATGTCGTAACCCAAATCAACAAAGTAGGGTTTTATCATGGTTAAAATCCCGATTATTCCTGAATAAAACAGGAAGAGCAACAAAAGGTGCGCGCCAATTTTTTTCTGCCTGAAAAAGTAAATAAACTCCAGTGGCGATACATTTTTTGTTGAACGATCAGGTTCTTTTCCGTTTCGTGCGTTGTACAACGATACAGGAATGAGCGCAAACAATACAAACAATCCAAGCGAGCGTAACAACCACAACCAACCAAAATAATGGTAGATAATGAGTAAAACACCGCTGCCCATCATGGTTCCGATAAAACTACCGGCCGATTGCATGCTGTTTCCCAGGCTGCGTTCGTTTTTATTCAGAATAAGAATGGCGAATGCATCGGTGGCAATATCCTGCGTTGCCGATGCCGTAAATGCAATCACCATCAGCACAATAATGGTGGTAAAATCGGTTTGCAGGTTTAAGTATCCGATGCTCATAATTATCAATGCATAAAACGCCTCCGACATGATGATCCAGCGGCGGTAGTGCCGTTTGTTTTTACTGGTTTTATCCACCAGCGGCGCCCACAACATTTTCAGAATCCACGGCAGTTTTATCAATTGAATATAACCGATGGATTCCAGCGAGTAGTTCTCCATTCGCATGATCACGGGGATCACCGTAGAGAAAAAACTCATCGGGATCGACTGCGCCAAATAAAGGCTCAGCAGCGTATAATATTTTTTTATTTCGCTATTTCTCATGTTAGAAATTTACCTTCAAATTTACACCCGCCGTTGCAGGTTTTCCCAACTGGGTATAAGCGTTTTGAAGCGATGAAATCTCAAAATAATAGGAATTGTACGAGGTATCCAAAATATTCTTCGCCCATATATCAAATTGAAATTTGCCCGAGAAGAAAGATACTTTGGCATCAACCAAACCATAATAATCCTGGTACAACGAATTGTTCAAGTCCCAGTAGTGTTTTCCAACTCCGCGGTACGAAAGATGAGCAACCATTTTTTCAAGGAAGTTGTTCTCGAACTCAAAGGTTTTGTTAATGCTGGCATTAACCGTCGAGCGAGGCACATAAGGAATATAATTGTCGTTGTAATTCAGCTCGTCGCTAACCACATAATCCGAAAAAGTGGCTTTTGTATAACCGTATCCAATTGTTGCTTCCAGGTTATCTACCGGGCGGGCTCTCACAAACAATTCCACTCCTTTGCTAACCGATTCTCCGGCGTTGTTTTTCATGTTTCCGCGGCCTCCCGGAACAGGTACGTCAATTTGCTGGTCTTGCCAGTCGATGTAAAACAAGGCGGCATCAAAATACAAACGGTGGTTTGCCAACGACGATTTAAATCCCCACTCGTAGTTCCAGCTTTGCTCGGCATCGTACGAACGGTTTTCCAAATCTACCGATGAGTTGGTGTTAAATCCACCCGATTTATATCCTTTCGACACGGTTGCGTAAGTGTTAAATTCGTTGTTGAACTCGTATTTTAAAGCCACTTTCGGAAGGATTTCCGTGAATGTTTCTTCGTAATTTTCTGAAATTGATGTATTCCACGGGCCTCCGCCAACTGACATAGCCATTGAATAATCCAGTTTGTCTTTCTCAACATCCAGTCGGATTCCGGCAGTTAAAGTCAGTTTTTCAATCAAAAAGTTGTTTATCGTAGATTGGTGGAAAAGTGCAAAACCTGAGATATCGAATTTACTTCTGATATCTTGTTGCATATTCGAGCGGTACAGGTCGCCAAAGGTTTTCTGGTCCATGGTCTGGTAAAAACCATAGGCCCCGAATAACCAGTTGTAACGTTCGTTATTCAGCGATTTTGCCACAAATTCCTGCGACCACATATCCTGGTTATCGCCAATTTCGAAAAAGTAAACCGAGTCGGCGGTAAAGTCCTGGTCAACCGCCATAACACCATCGTAATACTGGTAACTGGTTGTCGATGTCAGTTCAAAATCGTCGGTGCGGTATTTAAAAATCAATCCGTCCGAAAACAAATCGCGTTTATAACTGCTTGCCTGGTTGTAGTTGACTTTGCCCGAAGTATTTGTTTCGGTGTTGTAAAGTGCATACGGAAATCCGTACTGCTCACTGTTTTCGTAAGTGGCGATGTTTTCAAGTGTTAGCTGATCCGATATCTTCCAAACCAGGCGTCCGCGAAGGCTAAAAGAGTACTGATCATCTGCCGGGTCGCCATCAAATTCGTTGGTAAAATAGCCGTCGTGCGCCATGTAGTTGCCACTTAGCGAAAAGCCAACTTTATCGCTGATTTTGTTGTAATGGTTAACGTTTACGTTGTAGTAGCCGTGTGTTCCGGCCGACAGGTTCATATTTGTTCCTTCGAAATAAAGCGGCGATTTACTGAATACGTTAATGATTCCGCCCATGGTATTTCGTCCGTACAACGTTCCTTGTGGTCCGCGAAGTACTTCAATTCGGTCGATATCGAAGAAGTCGAAACCAAAAGTTGTTTTCTCAAAATACGGCACATTGTCAACGTACAATCCAACCGATGGCGAACCAAGACGCGAACCAATTCCTCGGATAAACACCGGCGATTGTAGTTTCGAGCCGTAATCCATCATAAAAAAGTTGGGCACTTTTGATGAAATATCAGCCAGGCTGGTGATTTCGTCGTTGGCGATCATTCGTGCTGAAATAAGCGAAATCGATGCCGGAACGTCCTTCACTCGCGGAAGTTCTTTTGCCGATTTAACGGTAATCTCGTCGATTAAAATATCGTTCGTTTGGGTGGTGTCGGTTATTACCCTGATATTTTGGGCGTTTGCGTAGCCTGCAATCAATAAAATGAAGACAAGCAGAAAATTGATTTTTTTCATTTTTTTAAGTTGTTCATCCACTTAACAAAATATAACGAATTTTGTTAATTTTTTCACAGAATAGATAAAAGGGTCATTCCTATTGGAGAAATGGAGGTAAATTTCTTTATCATAAAGCTTTATGCCATGGCAGGCGGTGGACGGCAAAACAGGGAATCGAGAATTATATCTTTAGCATAAAAGCGGAGCGATTGATGGACTTTCCACTTTTGATTACTGCAAAGATTATCGCAATTGTTGTGGCTTTCAAAATCAATTTCGGGCTGATCGAAAAATGCCAGCGACCTTTCAGCATTGGCATGTGCATGATTTACGTGGTACTCGATCTGGATCGATTTTTCGGCAATTTGTATTTTCCCTTCATGAGCCTGCTCAACACCAAAAAGCAAAAACCAGGCATAACAGGCAATAAACACCAGGTAGGGGAAATGCGTTGTAAATATGCCGACTGTAAACATTTAGTTTTTAAGTTTCTGTAAGTCGCGCAAATATAATAATATATCGTCGGAAAAGCCCTTCGGATTTGCTGTTTTAAAATATGCCCGAAAAGCTTACATTTGTGGCTAATCAAAAAAAGAAATATGAAATTTTTTAAGGCATTAATTTTACTATTTGTGATGATATCGTGTGTAAAAAAAGAAAAAGTTGACCTGGTTGTTTCGGGAGGAATGGTTTATACCGTTGATGAGGAGTTTGCAACTGCCGAGGCATTTGCTGTAAAAGATGGGAAAGTTGTGGCTGTTGGTTCGTCGCAGGAAATTCTTGATAAATACGATTCGGATAATATTATTGATGCTGATGGGAAGTTTATTTACCCGGGTTTTAACGACGCGCACTGCCATTTTAACGGTTATGCACAGGGTTTGATGCAATATGCTGATTTGCGCGGAACAAAAAGTCCGGACGAAATATACGCGCTGTTAAAAGAACACCACGATAAATTTGGTGGCGAATGGATTTTGGGGCGCAGCTGGGATCAGAATGATTGGGAAGACACCCGTTTTCCTGACAAATCAAAGCTGGATGAGTTATTCCCCGATATTCCTGTTTACCTGGTTCGTGTTGACGGACATGCCGGTTGGTGCAACTCGAAAGTACTGGAGCTGGCAGGGATTTCGGAAAACACCAAAGTTCAGGGTGGGGAAGTGTTGCTGAAAAATGGCGAACCTACCGGAGTTCTGATCGACAACGCCATGGGATTTGTTGGAAAACTGATTCCGGAAATTACTCCAGAGCAGCAGGAAAAAGGTTTGCTGGAAGCGCAGAAAAACTGTTTTGCTGCCGGACTGACATCGGTTACCGACTGCGGATTGGATAAGTCAACCATTCTATTGATGGATGAAATGCAGGGAGCCGGCAACTTAAAAATGCGGGTGAACGCCATGCTGAATCCTACGCAGGAGAATTTCGATTATTTTGTAAAAAAGGGAGAAGCTTACAAAACCGATCGTTTGTTGGTGAATACCATAAAAATTTATGCCGATGGTGCGCTGGGATCAAGAGGTGCATTGCTAATGACCGATTATTCGGATGACAAAGGAAACACCGGCCTGCAAATTGAAACGCAGGAGTATTACGATATGATTTGCCAGCTGGCCTACGACAATAATTTTGCGGTTGCAACACATGCCATTGGCGATGGTGGTAACCGTTTAATGCTGGATACCTACGGCAAGTTTTTGAAAGGTAAGAACGATCGTCGCTGGCGAATTGAACATTCGCAGATCATTAATGACGATGATTTTACAAAGTTTGCCGAATTTTCCGTTGTGCCATCCATTCAGCCAACACACTGCACCAGCGATATGCCGTGGGCTGAAGATCGTTTGGGGCCGGAGCGTATAAAAGGTGCTTACGCTTATCAAACCTTGCTAAATCAATTGGGATGGGTGCCAGCCGGAACCGATTTCCCTGTAGAAAATATTTATCCGTTGTATACCTTCTATTCGGCGGTATTTCGCACCGATCATGAAGGTTGGCCTGAAGGTGGCTGGCACAAAGATGAGGGACTTACACGCGAACAAACGCTGCGTGCTATGACAAGCTGGGCTGCCAAATCATCGTTCGAAGAAGATGAGAAGGGTGCTTTAACCCCGGGAATGTGGGCCGACTTTATAATATTAGACACCGATTTGATGAAAGCCCAACCAAAAGAAGTATTAAACACGCAAATACTAAGTACCTGGAGCGCCGGCGCAAAAGTGTTTGAGTTATAGAAATTAATATTCACTCATGAAAAAGGGATAGGAGCCGATTGGCTTTTATCCCTTTTTTGTTGGCTTTTGATTTGCTGGTTGCGATGTCAGGCTATTCTCTACAGGCTACTTTTAATGGCTGTTTCCTTTCAGAACGATCTTTTTTAAGGGGCTAATGATGCGTTGTGTCTTGTAAAATGGATTCTGCTCTTAATTACCTATTCTGATTCGTTAGTAATATTCCTCGATCTGCAAATTGATTCTCCCTGAGTACCCCGTCCCTCAAAGGAGCAGTGATAATCAATTCGCACCCTTTAGGGGTGGGGTAAACGAATTGATGTTCCGGATAAACACTCATTTGGGGGAATGAATTTGGAAACTCATAAACCGTTGTATTGCTGATGTATTTAGTGATTTTATTGTATGTTTTTACTTATTATTCATCTTATCTATTTATAATAGATAAGAATATATAATAATAAACAGAAAAAACATATATTTGTAATAAATAGAGTGTAATGATTTTAAAATCAGACTTAAAAATACTTATAGATTCACAAAAAATTCCTTCTGATCAAATTGGTTCTTATATAAAACGGGAGTTGGTTGATCAAATACAGAATGATAAAAGTGAGTTAATTATTATAACCGGTTTAAAACGAACCGGAAAAAAATCGGTGCTGTATCAGTTAAAAAATCAGTATTCAGCTGCTGCTTTTTACGTTAATTTCCGGCATCCCGGATTTTATGGTTTTGATCAGAACGATTTTTTTAAGCTGGATGAAATCATTGCCGCAGCTGAAAGCAAAATATTACTGTTAGATGGAATTACATCTATGGAAGGCTGGCAGGATTACATCCGTCAGAAATTGGATGAAGACTTTCGTGTGATTTTCACAACTTCGAATGCCGGAATACTAAATAATGAAAAGGGCAGAAGTTTGACCGGAAGGTACATCAGCAAAGTGATTACTCCGCTGTCGTATGATGAATTCTGTTCGTTCCATTCGCTGGAGCGGGATGAAAGTTCGGTGATGGACTATATGGCAAAAGGCGGTTTTTTTATACCAGAAACAAACCGTGATGAATTTTTAGGCCAGTTATTTGACGACATTGTCGTACGAGAGATTGGATTAACCAATGGAATTCGGGATTTGAGGGCGTTTAAACGGCTTAGTTTGCATTTGCTGCGCCACGTTGGGGAAATGATTACCGCAAACCAGCTAAAGAACGTCTTAGGGATAAAAACAACCACTACGGCAGTAGATTATCTGAATTATCTGGAGACCGGTTTTTTAATGTACTACGTTCCAAAATTCAGCTACTCGCTACGCAAACAGCTGGTAAACCCGCGCAAAATATATGTGGCCGACACGGGTTTTGTTAGCGCCGCAACTTTTAATATCAGCGAAAAAACGGAGCAGCTGCTCGAAAATCTGGTGTTTCTGTATTTGCAATCGAAATACACTGAAATCTTCTATTTTTCAGAAGATGGGTACTGCGACTTTATTGGCTTTGGGAAAGATCAGGCGAAAGTTGCCGTGCAGGTGTGTGCCACACTGGAACAGGATAAGCTGGAGCAGGAAGTAAATGGATTGCTGGAGGCTATGGAATTCTTTGGTTTCAACGAAGGAACTTTGGTAACTTTAAACCAAACTGACACATTTATTCGCGACGATAAAACGATTCATGTGCTGCCGTTTCATCAGTTTGCCACTCAGAAATAACGCCTTACGTTTTTTGCATAGTTTTTATATTCCTCTCCGTAATTTTGGTGCATAAAACGCTCTTCTTTCAATATAAAAAAATGTATGGAAACGAGCGCCAGTAAGCTTATTACGATAAAAAATGGAGTGGGAAATACCAGACCGATTCCAACAAACAAACAGTTGATAGCCACAAAAAACGGATTGCGCGAACTGGCGTAAATTCCGGAAGTTACCAGTTTGCCTAAATTGCTCCTGTTTAATCCAAAACGTAACGATTGATTTAATGCACGCAAAGTAAGCAGCATGAACAGATTACCCAATAAAATAAGAACGATTCCGCTAATCACCAGAATAATCTTTCCGGCAAGTAAAGGTTGTAGTACGTTGGGAATGATGGAAAAACGAATAAGCCCTGCTTTGTAAACCAGTTCGTTTAAAAACACCACGAAGAAAGCGGTAAGTAAAACCGTGCTAATTCCTTTTGAGGACTGCTTTTTTCCGCCAGACAAACGTGTTCCTTTTCGTTGCAAAACAAAAGCACGGATGCCAATCTGCAAACAAAAAAGCAAAAAGCCGATCAGCGGTATTAAACGAATGATTTCCACGGATTAAATGTACGCGAAGCAACGGTTAAAGCAAAAAAATCCCCGGCAAAAATTACCGGGGATATGAGTTATATATGTTTTTTGATTTCTAAATATTCGGGAACGAAACGCCGATCATCAATGGATAAGCCTCAGGTCCTCTGCCATCTTTAAATAACGATGTCATGCTGTAGTTGGCAAAAATGCAGAAGTCGCCAAAACCAATACGTCCGGTAAGTTCGTATTTCCACTGGTTAATGTTGTAACCACTTTTCGACTTTTCTTTGCCGCCTTTGTAATATTTGTATTTGGTGTGCGAGCCCAGGTAAAGACTGCCGATAACACCACCGGCCAGGTACAAACGAGAACTACCCATACGAAGTGGCGTTTTCACTTCAAGCATCAAAGGTGCGGTAATATAATTTACATGCAATTTCGATTTTTTAATTCCGCGGCCTTCGCTGTCGTTAGGTAAGTATACAGGAACTGTCATTCCGCCACCATCCAGCTTTTCAATGGTTACAGGATCGTTAAAAGTATAGTCGTTAAAACTCAAACCAAGACCGGTTACCACACCAAATGTTTTGCGTTCGTTTTTAAATGCGAATTCGGCAAAGTTCAGGTTCCAGGATAACGATTTGCCCGGATTCAAATCAAGAAAATCGCCAAAGTCTTCGTAATCGCCATCGTAGATTGAATAATCTGTTCCGGTCATAATGTTTACACCAACTTCAAGGCCTGCCCAGTGTGGATTAAATCGTCCCGACCATTTCTGGCGATTTTCATCTTTTTCAACTCTAACGTAAGTTCCGTTATGGCCTTCGATAACTTTAAATGTACGACGGCCAATGCGCACATGAGTCGTGTCGCCCCAGTCGTCGGTAATAACTTCAACGCCGTCGCCAACAACAACCTGTACTTTATCGTCGTCCTCAACAACAGTAACTACATTCTTTTTTAATACTTTAACCTCAGTGGTATCGGTTTGTGCGAATAGATTTGTGCTTAGTGCGCAACATAAAATTAGTGTCAATAATTGTTTCATTGTCTTTTCGTTTAAATGTTTCTGATGCTGTGACGGACTGCTGGTTTTAAAAGTTACAGGGAAATTTCAAATTTATTCACCAGCTTCGTTTTTACCCGGAATAGAAAAGGCCAGCAAACGCGATTCGTACGTGTAATTTACTACTTTCCCGTTGTCGTTGGTTTCGTATTCAAAACGGTCGTCGGATAGGTTGGCAATCAGATTGAGACCGGCTTTTGAGATCTTACGCAAATTGAGTTTATCTTTCACGCGGTCGGCCAAAAGCATTTCATTATCGTAAGTTTCGGCCGGATAGATGATGTACATTGTCGCCAGGGATGTGTTTGCTTGTTCAACATCTAAGGAGGCGTTAATAGGTTGCATCTCATCAGGAACGATAAGTGTTTCGCGCATGGCCAGTAACTCGTCTGGAGCCGAAGTGGCGTTATTTTCAACAATATTATCTTCGATGATAAGTTCTTTCGGACTGATCTCTTCTACAGGAACAGGAGCTTCGATTGGTGTATTTTCTTCAACTTGCTCGTTATTCTCAGATAGTATTTCCGGTGTTTCTTCAATGGTTTTTTGAGGCGCTTTTTCCACTTCTGCAATTTGCTGCGAAGTGTTTTCTACAGCCGTATTGTTGCGATTTACAAGGTTAAAAATTACAAGACCAAGAACTAAAACCGCTGCCACACGGCTTGTCCAGAGCAGAATAGTTTTTCCCGGGGCCTTTTTGTACAGCTTTTTCTTATGCGCAAAAACGATGTTTTCATCAGCTGTTAAAATGGTGTTTTGGAAAGCTGCGGCTTGTTTTTCCTTTTCGGGATGACTGGCAAGATAGGTTTCAAACTCCTGTTTTTCGTTCGCGCTTAAATCGCCTTCCAGCAATGCAATCGCAGCATTGTCAAAAGCTTCTTCATTATCGAAATTGCTTTTATAAAGTTCTGTTTTATTGCTGAACGCAATCTTTTCAGGCTCCAACGAAATTGGCTCATAAAGTTCCAGTTCTTGTTTCAGGTCGGGGTTCGCTTTCAGAAACGCAATAAAGCTATCGATCATCCCTTCATCGAGGTTCCCCTCGAGGTAATCGATAAAATATGCTTCGTAATTTGTTCTGTTAATCTCCTTCATGTCCGTCCTTTCTCCTTTTCCCCTTTAGGCGAGTTTGAGGGGTTATGCCACAGCCTCAATGCTGCCAATATATTTCTTCAAAAACAACCTTGCACGATAAATATACACCTTCACCTGCGACTCGCTTAAATTCGTCAGCTCGCCAATTTCCTGGTAGTTGTATCCTTCGTAATCGCGCAACAACACTACCATTCGTTGAATCTCCGGTAGTTTGTTTACGGCTTCAGTCAGTATTTCGCTCAAGTCGGAATAATTGCCTTCGCGGCCTTCTTCCGGCAAGCTCAAATCTTCAGTAAACGCCGAACGTTTTTCCTTTCGAATGCGGTCAATCATCGTGTGGTAGGCAGTGGTAAAAAGGTACGATTTTACTTTCGTGCCATCCACATTCTCGCGGTTCTTCCACAATTTCTCGAAACTATCCTGCACAATATCTTCAGCCATATGCACATCTTTTATACTTTTCAGTACAAAGCGGTACAGACGATCTGAGTAATTGTCAACTGCAAGGTTATATTCGGTAATTGTCATTTGTTTCTGAACCTCGTTCGTAACATACGACGGATAAGTTTTGAGATAGTTACAGTATAAATAAAAAAAGCTCCGAATTTTTTCGAAGCTTTATATCTTTTGGGTTCTGCGGTTTGTAACCGCATTGTTAAAAGCGGATATAATCCGCTTAACCCGTTTTTACTCAATTATCTCCACCCAACCGTGTGTGTCGGGCTCGTCGCCATATTGAATAGCGCGCAATTTGTTGTATAATTTTGTCGACCATTCGCCGGCTTCTTCCTGGTTGCCGTACTTGAACCACTTGTCGTTGTCGTTGTCGTAAATACCTTTAATTGGCGAAATTACTGCAGCGGTTCCACAAGCTCCTACTTCGTCAAACTCTGCCAGTTCTTCGTACGGAACTCTGCGGCGCTCAACGTTCAATCCCATTTCTTCGGCCAAAACAATAAGGCTTTTGTTGGTGATCGATGGAAGAATAGAAGCTGATTCCGGAGTAATGTAAGTGTTGTTTTTTATGCCAAAGAAGTTGGCCGGTCCACATTCGTCGATGTATTTTTTCTCTTTACTGTCGAGATAAAGTACAGCCGAGAAACCGTTTTTCTTGGCTTTTTTGCCTTCGTACATACTGGCAGCGTAGTTTCCGCCAACTTTATATTTTCCTGTTCCTTGCGGAGCAGCGCGGTCGAATTCGCGATAAATTACCAGGTTGGTAGGTTTAAATCCTTCAGGGAAATAAGGACCAACAGGCATAACAAATACCATAAACAGGTACTCTTCGGCCGGAGCAACACCAATTTGTGGTCCGGTACCAATTAACAGCGGACGAATGTACAATGCCGCACCCGATTCGTAGGGCGGAACAAAACGCTCATTCATTTTAACAGCCATTCGAACGGCCTCCTGAAATTTCTCAACCGGAAGTTTCTGCATCAGAATACCATCGGCAGAATTTTGCATACGTTTGGCATTTTCATCCATGCGGAAGACCCTGACCTTTCCATCTTTTCCTTTAAAGGCTTTTAGTCCTTCAAAAGCTTCCTGTCCATAATGCAATGCCGTTGCCGACATGTGAATATTAATGACGTTTGATGAGCTGATTTCAAGTTCTCCCCACTTGCCGTCGCGGTAATAGCAACGAACGTTATAGTCCGTGTCACGGTATCCAAACCCAATGTTTTTCCAATCGAGATTTTCCATTGTATACGTTTTAAGTCTGCTTGTTTTGTATTCTATTTGCAACTTTTGTTGCACTAGCAAAGTAAGCGATTTTTCTTTAATGAAAGTAAGAAATTAATCATGAAACCCTTTTGTAATAAATGTTTTATAACGTACGAGTAATTTCGGATTTTTTTAATTGAATAAGATTTTGCTGGTTTTTCTGTAAATTTTATTCCAAAGACCTGAATAATATTTCAAAATAACAAAAGTGCAGATTTCAGGAAAAATGGCTTATTTCAATTTGTCATTGTTTTTATGCCTATCGCCATCGCGTTTGGTTTTTTTCTCCATATTTTTCAGAAATGCTTCGTTCAGATCAACACCGGTTTGATTGGCCAGGCAAATCAACACCCAAAGAACATCAGCCATTTCGTCGGCAAGGTTATATTCTTCGTCCGACTTTTTAAACGACTGGTCGCCATATTTCCGGGCCATAATACGCGCCAGCTCACCCACTTCTTCGGTAAGAACTGCCATATTTGTTAATTCGCTGAAGTAGCGCACGCCAATGGTTTTTATCCAATCATCAACCTGTTTTTGGGCTTCGGAGATAGTAAGTTCGTTTTTCATTTTCACATGTTTAACTGATGAAACAGGCTAAAAATCCTTTTGTTTCGAATCGATGATAATGGTTACCGGACCGTCGTTGATCAGCGCAACATCCATCATGGCACCAAATTTTCCGGTTCCAATTTTTTTACCGAGAGCGGTTTCCATCGCAGCCACAAATTTTTCGTACATCGGGATTGAAATGTCGGGTTTGGCAGCCCGAATGTACGACGGACGATTACCCTTTTTGGTGTTGGCCTGAAGTGTAAACTGGCTTACCACAATAATGTCTCCGTCAACATCAATTACCGAGCGATTCATCACTCCGTTCTCATCGTCGAAAACACGCAATTGTGTCGACTTTTTTACCAGGTAATCAATGTCTTCCTGTGTATCTTCGTTTTCAATTCCCACCAGAATTAACAAACCATTTTTTATGGCCGATATTTTTTCGCCTTCAACCGTCACCGAGGCTTCTTTTACTTTTTGAATGACAACACGCATTTGCTTTTCAATTTTTCGATGGCTAATTTATAAAAACAATAATCCTTTCTCAACTTTTATTACTTAGTTTTGTTTGAGGATTTGACACAAAATTTAAACAAAATCAATGAAGAAAGTCGGATTAATTTTACTTTTATTTGGATTGCCACTATGGATGCTTGCACAAAATGCCGCATTAACCGGAAAAGTTGTAGATGCCGTTAGTAACGAGCCCTTACCTTTTGTAAATGTGCTGGTTTCGGGTACTTCAAACGGAACGGTAACAGACGAAACAGGTCATTTCGAGTTCAGAAACCTGACCCCGGGTTTTATTCGTATCGAAGCCAGTTTTGTTGGTTATAAAAAGGCCATTTCATCGGAGGTAGAGGTAAATAATTCGAGCACTGCTTTTGTAGAAATATTGTTGCAAAAGGCGGTATCAGAACTGGATGAGGTTACAGTTACCGCTTCGCCATACCGAAAAACCATTGAAAGCCCGGTTTCGCTGCGTAGTATTGGCATTGGCGAAATTGAAAAAAGCCCCGGTGCCAACCGCGATATTTCAAAAATCATTCAGTCGTTCCCTGGTGTGCAGTCGACGCCCGCTTTCCGAAACGATATTATCATTCGTGGTGGCGGCCCATCGGAAAGTCGTTTTTACCTCGATGGTGTGGAGGTGCCGTTTATCAACCACTTCGCCACACAAGGCGCTTCGGGCGGCCCGGTTGGTATTTTAAATGCCGATTTTATTCGCGAAGTAAATTATTACTCGGGCGCTTTCCCGGCCAATCGTGGAAATGCGCTAAGTGGCGTGATGGAATTTTACCAGATCGATGGAAACGAAGAGAAACTGAATTTTCATGGAACACTTGGTGCATCGGAAGTTGCCGCAACTTTGGATGGCCCCATTGGTGAAAAAACAAACTTTGTTGTGTCGGTACGCCAGTCATATCTACAGTTTTTGTTTAGCGCGCTGGAATTGCCGTTTTTACCCACATTTACCGATATGCAATTTAAAGTACGCACTCGTTTCGATAAAAAGAATGAGTTGACACTAATCGGTTTGGGAGCCAACGATTTGTTTGAGTTAAATGAAGATATTGAAGATCCGGACGATGAGCAAAAGTACATTCTTAGCGAAATTCCGGTGAACAAACAATGGTCGTACACGGTGGGTGCGGTTTACAAACATTACCGCGACAACAGTTACCAGACTTTTGTGGTAAGTCGCAGTCATTTAGATAATAACGCCTACAAATACCTCGATAACGACGAAAGTTCGGAGGAGAACAAAATTCTGGATTACGATTCGCAGGAGGCCGAAAACAAGTTTCGTTTCGAGAACACATCGCGAATGGATGGTTTTAAATTGAATTTTGGAGCCAACCTCGATTTTGTGAGCTATAAAAACAGCTCGCAATTCCGCCGTTTTTACGAGGGTCAGCCGGTTGATGTGATGTACAACACCGATCTTAACCTGGTAAAATACGGACTGTTTGCACAGCTCAGTAAATCGGTTTTTAGCGAACGTTTGGCTTTGTCGCTGGGTGTGCGCGCAGATGCGAATAATTACTCGTCGAGCATGAAGAATATTTTGAATCAATTTTCGCCACGTTTTTCGGCATCGTATTCGTTAACCGATCAGTGGAGCCTGAATTTTAACACCGGACGTTATTACCAGTTGCCGGCCTATACAACGCTGGGTTACAAGGAGAACGATGTTTTAGTGAACAAAGCCAACAACCTGAAATACATTGCAGTAGATCATGTTATTGGTGGTTTGGAGTATCGTCCCCGACCAGCGGTTCAGTTATCGGCCGAAGCATTCTGGAAAGGTTATTCCCAGTATCCGTTTTCTGTGAATGACCAGGTAAGTCTGGCGAATCTGGGAGCTGATTTTGGCGTGGTTGGCGACGAAGAAGTAACCTCAACTTCCGATGGAAGAGCGTACGGAGCCGAGTTTCAGGCGCGTATTAATTCAACTGATGGATTTAATTTTAACCTGTCGTACACTTTGGTGCGCAGCGAATTTAAAGACGGAGAAGGCGCTTACATTCCCTCAAGTTGGGATGCCAAACACCTGATCACACTTACCACCACAAAAGACCTGAAACGCAACTGGCGCGTTGGTGCACGCTGGCGTTTTGTGGGTGGTTTACCTTATACGCCGTGGGATATCGAAAAATCGTCGCTGGTTGAAGCCTGGGATTTGCAGGGCGGTCCGTATTACGATTATACGCAGTTAAATGCCAAACGCTTCGATCCTTTTCATCAGCTCGATATCCGGGTGGATAAATCCTATTATTTCGATAAACTCACCGCGAAATTCTACATCGACATTCAGAACCTCTACAATTTCCAGGCCCAGGAAAACGATATTGTTGTTCGTGCCGAAGATGCCAACGGTAATTTTCTCACAACCGACAACGGAACGCGTTATGTGCTGAATGAAATTGAAAGCAGGTCGGGAACGGTTTTGCCAACCATCGGAATTATTATCGAATTTTAGATCAACCTGAATAGGTAAAAACCGGGTTTTATGAATCCTTATAATAAGGAGGTCACAACACAGCAAAAGTTGTTGTGTTTGTCTTTCATTTTATAGGCAGTATCCTGTAAAAACGGGATGCAGAAGTACACCTGTGTCTGTTGCTTCCTAAAAAAAGAGTTCTTACATTTATAAACTAGATCAACAAAAACTAATAGATCATGATGAATCGAAAACTTCGAATGGGAATGGTTGGCGGAGGCTCCGGTGCTTTTATCGGGGCAGTTCACCGCACAGCAGCATTAATGGACAACCAGATAGAAATGGTTTGCGGCTGTTTTAGCTCCGATCCCACCCGATCAAAGGAATCAGGAAAAGCACTTTTCCTTCCCGAAGACCGTGTTTACGGCACTTACCAGGAAATGTATGAAAAGGAGGCGCAATTGCCCGAAGGTGAACGAATGGATTTTGTAGCTATCGTAACACCAAATCACATGCATTTCGATCCGGCAGTGAAAGCTTTGGAACACGGATTTAATGTAGTGCTCGATAAGCCGATTACTTTTACACTTGATGAGGCTTTACAATTAAAAGATAAAATTGCGGAAACTGGTTTAACCTTTGCATTAACGCATACTTATTCCGGTTATCCAGCGGTTAAACAGGCCCGGCAAATGGTTGCCGATGGTAAGTTTGGTACCATCAGGAAAATATACGTGGAATACCCGCAAGGTTGGCTGGCAACAAAACTGGAAGATACCGATAACCAACAAGCCGGTTGGCGTACCGATCCAAAACGCTCGGGAAAAGCCGGTTGCATGGGCGACATTGGAACTCATGCACATCAATTAGCAGAATACATTTCCGGATTGCAGGTAACCGAAATTTGTGCCGACTTAAATGTTTTTGTTCCCAATCGTTTGCTCGATGATGACGGATCCGCATTTCTGCGTTTTAACAACGGGGCACACGGTGTGTTAACGGCATCGCAAATTGCGGCCGGCGAAGAAAACGGAATTAAAATCCGTGTTTACGGCGAAAATGGTGGCCTGGAATGGCACCAGCACGAACCCAATACCTTGATCTTAAAATGGATCGATCAGCCTATGCAAGTATTGCGAACGGGAACAAACCTCGATGCTCCGGGAGCATTGCATAATACACGAACTCCGGGGGGTCACCCTGAAGGTTACCTGGAAGCGTTTGCCAACATCTACCGTAATTTTGCACTTACTGTTCGAGCCAAAGCCAACGGAGAAGAGCCTACACCCGAAATGCTCGATTTTCCGGGAGTTGAGGACGGTATTCGTGGAATGCAGTTCATCGATACGGTAGTTAGTGCCGGGTATAACGATGAGGTGAAATGGGTAAAATTTGGCGAAACAATCGATTAGAAATAATTGAGCAGGTGACTTCAAGTCACCTGCTCAATAAAATAAATATGAACTAAAAACTACAACAATAATGGCAAGACCAGTAACACTTTATACCGCACAATGGGCCGATCTTCCCATTGAAACCATGTGTCAGAAAGCAAAACAATTTGGCTACGATGGTTTGGAGCTTTGCACCTGGGGCGATCACATTAATGTTCCGAAAGCCGATCAGGCATACTGCGACAGCAGAAGAGAATTACTCAATAAATACGATCTCGCGCTATATACGATCTCAACGCATTTGGACAGTCAGTGTGTTTGCGATCCTATCGATCTGCGGCATAAAAACATTGCTAGTGCTCATGTCTGGGGCGATGGCGATCCGGAAGGTGTACGTCAGCGTGCAGCCGAAGAAATGGTAAAAACAGCCGAAGTGGCAAAACGTTTGGGAGTAGATACCGTGGTTGGATTTACCGGAAGCCCGATTTGGCACATGCTTTATTCGTTTCCGCCGGTATCAGCCGAAATGATTGAAGAAGGTTATGCCGAATTTGCACGCCGTTGGAAACCGATTCTCGACGAGTACCAGAGTCTGGGTGTAAAATATGCATTGGAAGTGCATCCAACGGAAATAGCTTTTGATATTCACACGGCACATCTGGCGCTAAAAGCATTGGATTATCATCCTGCCTTTGGTTACAACTACGATCCTAGCCATTTGGGTTACCAGCATGTGGATTATGTGCGCTTTATCTACGAGTTTGCCGATCGTATTTTCCATGTGCACATGAAAGATGTGTATTGGAGCGATGTACCAACCGGAGTTGGTGTTTTTGGCGGGCACATGGAATTTGGTGATAACCGCCGTTACTGGAATTTCCGTAGTATGGGACGTGGAAAGATCGGGTTCGAGAACATTATTCGCGCACTGAATGATATCGGTTATAACGGACCTCTTTCTGTAGAATGGGAAGACAGCGGCATGGATCGTGAAGCCGGGGCTGCAGAATCCTGCGAATTTGTTAAAAAGGTTGATTTTGCACCGTCGAATATTGCGTTTGACGATGCGATGCAAAAAGATTAAAAGAACGAGAAGAAGACTTTTCAGGCCGGGAGCAACAATGTTTCCGGCTTTCTTTTTTTCGTACTTTCACGAAAATTAAACTCAAAAAAGAATGACCGATTCAAAATACCATAAAACATTTGGGAAGGATGTGTTTGCCGCCAACAACGGGATAAAATTAGTGGAAGCAGAACCCGGATATGCAAAATCGAGCATGGAAATTAAACCAAGTCACTATAATTCAGTCGGAATTGTTCATGGCGGAGCTTTGTTCACGTTGGCTGATTTTACTTTTGCCGTTGCATCCAATTCGCATGGCAGAGTGGCCTTGGCGATTGATGCTGAGATTTCGTTTTTTAAAGCCACATCAAGCGGTACATTAACGGCTGTGGCAAAGGAGATCTCGTTAAACGGAAAACTGGGTACTTACCTGGTGGAGATTACCAACGAAGCGAATGAACACATCGCCCATTTTAAAGGAACGGTGTACCGAAAAAAGGATAAAATTGAGTTTGAATAAGTATTCAGTTTTACATATTGTGTTGTAGAATACATTAATAATGTGTGAGTAGCTGGGCAAAAAGTAAGCATTAAAAATGGATAACTTAAAATAAATCTACAAATTTGGGGTCGGTTACGCAAAAGGAGTTCTTCTTGAGCTAAATACCATGAAATAAGATTTATTTTCTAATACCAACTAAATAAAAATGACTAACAGGAGAGATTTTATTAAAACATCGGCAATGGCAACAGCTGGCGTAGGGATTGCGTCGAGTATGCCTTTAGCGATGGAATCGTGCTCGGGTGCAAACGAAAAATTAGTTTGCGGTTTGATAGGGGCAAAAGGTCAGGGTTTTACTGATCTTCAAGCTTTTTTGAAACAAAAAAATACGGAGTGCGCGGCCATTTGCGATGTGGATGACAAGATTCTGAATCAACGTATTGCCGACGTTGAGAAAATTCAGGGAACAAAACCAAAGGGATTTAAAGATTTCAGAAAATTGCTGGAAGAACCCGGTATTGATGTGATCATTATCGGTACTCCCGACCACTGGCACTGTCTGCCATTTGTGTATGCAGCACAGGAAGGAAAACATATTTTCTGTGAAAAACCGCTGGCAAACTACATCGAAGAGATCAACATTATGGAACGTGCCTGGAATCGTTACGGAACAATTGCCCAGGTAGGGCAGTGGCAGCGTAGCGACAAGCACTGGAAAGATGCTGTTGATTTTGTTTACACCGGCGCGCTGGGTAAAATTCGTACCGTACGTTGCTGGTCGTACCAGGGTTGGATGAAATCGATTCCGGTAATGCCCGACGGACCTGTTCCGGCAGGTGTTGATTACGATATGTGGTTAGGACCGGCAAAAGCACGTCCGTTTAACCCGAACCGTTTTCACTTTAATTTCCGCTGGTTCTGGGATTATGCCGGTGGTTTAATGACCGACTGGGGTGTACACATCATCGACTACGGTTTATACGGAATGAAAGCCAAAGCGCCAAAATCGATTATGGCAATGGGTGGCAAATTTGGTTATCCTGATGATGCTTGCGAAACTCCTGACAGCATGCAGGCGCTTTACGAATTCGACGATTATACCTTGCTTTGGGATCATGGTTTAGGAATCGACGGAGGTTACTACGGCCGCAGCCACGGTGTAGGCTACGTTGGAGAAAACGGAACTTTGGTGGTTGACCGTAACGGCTGGGAAGTTATTCCTGAAGGTGGCAGAAACCCAAGAATGGAACGCGTTGAACTGAAAAAAGGCGATGGTCAGGGATTGAACAACCACATGGAAAACTTTATCGATTGTATTAAAGATAACGATCAGAATACAAACTGTAGCGTTGAAATTGCTGCCAATACTGCTCGTGTGGCTCACCTGGGTAATATGGCCTTAAAAACAGGCCAGCGCCTTTACTGGGATGCCGACAACAGCAAGTTTATTGGTAACGATGCTGCCAACGAATTGTTGGTGCCAACTTACCGTGTACCATGGGAATTGCCTAAAGTTTAAAAGGATAAATACCATATATTTTGAAAAAGCAGGCTTATTTCGGGTCTGCTTTTTTTGTTGAAAAGTTCATTTGTGATATAATCATTTGACCCCCTAAATCCCCCGAAGGGGGACAATTCCTCCCCTTTGGGGAGGCCAGGAGGGGTTCAAATTCTCTCATAATTATTATTTATTGCCAGATTCTTGAATGATTTTTATGGAGTAGAATTTTTCAATTTGCTTATTAAGGCCTGGTATCCGTATATTTGAAATAAAGAAGAAAAGAATGACATCGAGAAAACAGACAGAATTGATAAATACGATTCCCAAAGCCGAATTACATGTACATATTGAAGGTACTTTTGAGCCGGAACTGATGTTTACCATTGCTGAAAGAAATGACATCCGGTTAAAATTTAAATCGGTTAACGATTTGCGTACAGCTTATCAATTCAATAATCTTCAGGAATTCCTTGACCTTTATTATGCCGGAGCCTATGTTTTGCTTTACGAGCAGGATTTTTACGATCTTACGAAGGCCTACCTGAAAAAGTGCTACGAAGAAAAGGTGGTACATACCGAGATCTTTTTCGATCCGCAAACGCACACGCAACGTGGTGTTCCTTTTGAAAACGTGATAAACGGAATTTTGCAGGCTTGTAACGATGCCCGCGAGGAATGGGGCATAACCTACCGATTGATTCCCAATTTTTTGCGTCATCTGAGTGAAGAGGATGCCATCAAGACTTTTAAAGAGTCGTTGCAGTTTGGCGATTTATTTACTGCATATGGTCTCGATTCCAGCGAAAAAGGTCATCCGCCGGCAAAGTTTAAAAAGGTGTTTGAAATGGTGCGTGCCGAAGGATTTCTAACCGTTGCACATGCCGGAGAAGAAGGACCGGCACAAAACGTTTGGGATGCAATAGAACTACTAAAAGTTTCTCGTATCGATCACGGAGTGCGTTCGATCGACGATGCGGAATTGTTGGATGAATTGGCACGGATCGAAATGCCCTTAACGGTTTGTCCGCTATCGAACCTGAAGCTAAAAGTGGTGAACGATATGGTCGATCATCCTTTAAAAAAGCTCTTGGATCATAACATTGTAGCAACAGTAAACTCCGATGATCCGGCGTACTTTGGTGGTTATATGAACGCCAATTTCCATGCTGTTAATGAGGCGCTTGATCTCACCAACGAAGATATCGCGACACTGGCCGCCAATTCGTTTAAAGCCAGTTTCCTATCGAATGAGGAAAAACAAAATTGGTTGGATGAGATTGCTAAGTTTATTGCTTAGAAAAAGATGATTTGTTTGATGTTATTTAGAAATTGCCAGTTGAATTGTATTGTTTGATTGTTTAAGTAGCTTTGGTCTTCAAGCCAGACGGGCTCTTTCTTTTGCAGTCGATCAAAAGAAAGCAAAAATCTTGTCAAAAAATAACCTTTGCGTTTTTTCAATGTAACTAATTAGCCCGACTGACGGATTTTTGACGAGCCCGCACAAGATTTGCCTTTAGGTCCGCCTTCGAGAAAAAGCGTTAAGAAAATAAATGTAGAGAACGTAAAGAAATCAAGTTTGTTTGACGATCGTTAGACCTGAAGAATGAAGGTCTAAAAGGAGGAGTTTCTTGATTTTAGTGAAAGGAATTTATTTTTAGTTTTTTATCGTCAGCGGTGGCTTTTTTGAATCCTTTTTCAGCTATAGGAAAAAGGATTTCCTGTCTGGAAAGACATTGTGAGAGTAGACTTCAATTGAAAATAAGTATTAGGTTAATTCACTCGTCTTCCAGTATATGAATTCTTGGAATCAAGAATATTATTATAAACTTTTATCGGTTGTCAATCTTCTCCGGATTTAAATCATGGTTCTGCATTCGAAACCAGGCCATCTCTTCGTATTTCGTCCCCGGTTTTCCGTAGTTTGAAAAAGGATCGATGCTGAGGCCGCCACGAGGCAAAAATTTCCCCCACACTTCAATGTATTTTGGATTCATTAAAGCGATCAGGTCTTTCATAATGATGTTGATACAATCTTCGTGAAAAGCACCGTGGTTACGGAAACTAAACAAATAAAGCTTCAGGCTTTTGCTTTCTACCAACTTTTCATCAGGGATGTAACTGAGGTAGATGGTTGCAAAATCGGGCTGCCCGGTAATGGGGCACAGGCTGGTAAACTCGGGGCAGTTAAATTTTACCCAGTAATCATTTTCAGGGTGTTTGTTATCAAACGATTCCAGCACATCCGGCCGATAGTTAAAATCGTAATTCGTTTCGTTTCCCAGGTGTTTTAATTCGCTCATAATTCTGCATTTAGTTGTCACACTGAGCAGAGTCGAAGTGTTATTCAGTCTTCGACTCCGCTCAGACTGACAGTCATTATTCATTCAATCCTTTAAGTCCTCTCTTTTCCAAATACTTCTCCAATCCTTTATTCCGCAGCTCACAAGCCGGGCATTCTCCGCATCCTGAGCCTTTAACGCCATTGTAGCAGGTAACCGTTTCGTTCTGTACCAATTCAAGAACGCCCAGTTCGTCGGCCATCTGCCAGATTTCGCTTTTGTTCTTCCACATCAGCGGTGTATGGATTTGATACGGATAATCCATCGACAGGTTCAGCGTTTCATTCAGCGACACGATAAAATCATTCCGGCAATCGGGGTAGCCGCTAAAATCGGCCTGACCAACACCCGTTACCAGGTGGTGTATATTGTGCACTTTGGCAAAAATGGCGGCGTAGGTTAAAAACAGCATGTTTCGGCCTTCCACCAGCGTGTTAGGAGGCGTGTTGTTCGGTTTATGGCGATCCACCTGCATGCTGTGGTGCGTTAACGAATTCTGGCTGAGTTGTGAGATCAGGTCCATCGAAAATACCTGCAAAGGCACACCGGCATTTTCAGCAATCGATTTTGCAGAATCCAGCTCAATAGCATGGCGCTGCCCATAGTTAAATGCAATCGCATAAACTTCGTCGAATTCACGTTTTGCCCAAAACAGGCAGGTAGTAGAATCCTGTCCACCCGAAAAAACCACCAGCGCTTTTTTCTTATCTGTTGATGTCATTTTAAAATGTTTTAATAGAATGAATGGAGAAGATCGGGATAAGTTAAATCTAACTTTTGCCTTCTCCCTTTTGCCTTTCTACTTTCAATTTTTAAACCTGTCTCAGTTTAAACGGATTGTATGAGATCTGGTAATCGTAAGTGTCGATGCCTTCCAGTTTTTTTACTTTACCAACCACCCAAATGGTTAGTGGAAGCACGGCAATTTCGTACACGGTTTTGATGATTGCCTGAGTAATGATCATAGTTATCAGCGCATTAACAGGAAACATTCCGGCAAAGGCAATGGTAATAAAAATAGCCGAATCGGCACCTTCGCCAACAAGCGTAGAAACTACTGCGCGTATGGAAAAGCCTTTTCCTTTTGTTAGCACTTTAAACTTGCTCATTACATAAGCATTCAGGAATGAACCCATAAGGTAGGCCAGCATACTGGCAGCTACAATTCGCGGAGTACTGCCCAAAACAGTTGCAAAGGCATCCTGGTTTTCCCAGAAAGGCGCGGCATTTACTGTAATTGCAAGTGTAAAGAACACTACGGCGAGCACATTTACTCCAAATCCTGCCCAAATAATGAGGCGGGTTTTCTGGTAACCCCACACTTCAACCAGCACATCGTTAATGATGTATGCCAGTGGAAAGATCAAAACTCCGGCCGGGGCTGACCACGGACCGATCATCATAATTTTTGAAGCAAGAATGTTGGAAATCAATAAGCAGGTGGCGAAAAGAATACCTGCAAGCATAAACAGAACGGATACTTTGTTTTTCATTTTCTTGTTTTTTACGTGGTTATCAAGAACACGTGGTTAATACGCCGCGAAGATATAAAATTTTCAATATCAGGAAACAAGGGCTTTTAATTTAAAAGACTGCTTCTCTACCGTTTGGAACCAGATTTATAATTGGATGAAGATGAAGATGCTGAAACAAGTTTAGCATGACGAATTTAATTAAGCCTGCAAAAAACTTAGAACGTCACCCTGAACTTGTTTCAGGGTCTTAAAAATAATAGTCACTTCGATGGATTTGGGTACCGAAGTAATCTCTAAAATAGTTCTCCCTTCAACCGAACCAAACACATTGTTTAGTGTTTTATGAGTATGATTAAACAAAACATGAAAAGAATAGCTATGTCTCAACCGAATTGGTCGGTTTCGCTAATTCTGCTTAGTTTTATAATAAGCGGTTTATTTACCGGCTGTTCAGGGCAAAAGCAAATGATAGATAACAGTGTAGTTAAGGAACTAGACCTCCAAAAGTACCTGGGAACCTGGTACGAAATTGCCCGTTACGATCATCGTTTTGAGCGGGGAATGGTTGGTGTTACAGCCAATTATTCGATGCGTCCCGACGGCAAAATCAAGGTCGTTAACAGCGGCTACCAAGATACACTCGACGGTGAATATTCTGAAGCGATTGGAAAAGCAAAAATTCCCGACCCGGAAAACGATCCTGCAAAACTAAAGGTCTCCTTTTTCTGGATATTTTATGGCGATTATTATGTGCTGGAATTGGATGAGGATTACCAATGGGCAGTTATTGGCAGCAGTACCGACAAATACCTTTGGATATTGAGTAGAACTCCACAAATGGAACCTGCAGTGTACAACGATTTGCTAAAACGTATTGCTGATCGGGGATATGATACTTCAGCACTGATTAAAGTGAAACAAAAGCAAAACAGTTAACAATGGCATTCTATCAATTCAGACGCGAACAGCTTATAAATAGTACCATCGACGAGGTGTGGGATTTTATTTCCACACCACAAAACCTGAAACGTATCACTCCGGATTACATGGGTTTTGACATCCGTACTCCCGGTTTGTCTAAAGCGGCTTACGAAGGAATGATCATTGCCTACACCGTGCGGCCGCTTTTGGGAATTCCTACCACCTGGGTAACCGAAATTACGCATGTGGTGCCGCAAAAGTATTTTGTAGATGAGCAGCGTGTTGGGCCTTATAAACTCTGGCACCACGAGCACCACATTGAGTCGGTAGAGGGCGGCGTGTTAATGAAAGACATTGTTAGTTACAGTCCGCCGCTGGGTTTCCTTGGGCAAATCGCCAATGCACTGGTCATTCACAAAAAACTGGAAGAGATTTTTGATTACCGGACAAAGGCATTTGAGGAGATATTTCCGCGATAATAAAAAACGCCTGTGAAAATTGCTTCTACAGGCGTTTTTTATGCTGTCCATCCAGGATCGTATTTTAACTTGAAAGGCCGAATTACCGTTTAATTAGTTTCCGGATTTGCAGCTGGTCGCCGTCTTGTAATTGAACAAAGTACAATCCTTGTGGCAAATGAGAAATATCGAGTTCGGTCCTGTTGCCGATATTGGTTTGGCTAACCGAACGTGTTTTTCCACTGATATCGATCATCCGAACCAAAACATTATTATTTAGATCATCGAATTCAAGTGTAACTTTATCGCTTGCAGGATTCGGATACATGGTGAAAGAATTAAGTTGCAGATCACTAACACTGGTTACATTAAAAATGTCGGTGAAATTTGTATTGTGACTGAAATTCAGAACGGTATCGCCAGCTACATTATTGAGCTCCAAACGCCAGGCGTGATCAGTTGGCGGCGCATCGTAACTACCGCTGCTGTTGTGGTCGGCATAAAAATCAATGGTGTATGATTTACCGGTTTCAATTCCGTAAGCCACAATTTCAAATTCCTCTTCAACCGTAACTTCTGTAGTGAATAATTCCTCTCCATCGCTTTCATCAATTACCCAAAGATTAAGGCTTTGACCAATGTGAGGAGTCATTCCCAAGAACTGCACCGTTAGCTTATTTTGCCACATAATGTCGGTAAAGTTCGTATTGTGGGCAAAGTTTAGTGTTTCATCACCCGTTACATTGTCGAGCTCCATTTGCCAGGCATGGTCTGTTGGCGGAGCGTCGTATGATCCGTTTCCGTTATGGTCGGCAAAGAAATTTACAAAGTACGAGTGGCCTGTCTCCAGCCCTGAAACCTGTACCTGAAATTCGGCACTGACAGTTTCTGTGGTTCTCTCAACCTCCATCCCTGAATCTTTTTCAACTAGCGAGAGGTAAAGCATTTGCCCAACATGTGGATTCATGCCGGTAAACTGAACGGTAAGCATATGCTTGCCGTCATCTTCTCCCGATTGTACCTCGATTGTACCACGCATTCCCTGTCCGGCATGCGGATCGCATTGATATTCGTACGTTCCGGCAGTAGTAAAAGTATGAGAGTAGGTCCACCCCGATCCAACTTGATTTCCAAACGATTCCGGATTATCGGGGTACGTAGAGGTAGTACCATTTACATTGTGCGAGCCTTCGATATTTCTCCATTCAACAACATCGCCAACATTAATGGTTAGTACGCTGGGAGTAAAAACATTGTTTGTAACCTGCACATTGTGTGTGGTTTGTGCATGGGTTACTGCAGCAGAAATTAGCACAAGTACTAATAATAATCCGCTAAGTTTTCCGAGTAAAGTAAAATTTGTTTTCATAGGCCTCTATTTTAAATTTTAATGGATTAGAAGATACTTATATCTTTAATCTGAAGAAAAAAAGAGGCAAATCTGTTGTTAACTGTCCTTTTTTGTTTTTAGTCCGAGTGGCAAATACATTGGGCAAAAACTAAAAATACTGGTAAGCAAAAAAACGATTGCAACTACCAGTAAAACGATTCCCAGCGTTCCACTTACAGTTCCTGTAAAATAAAGTACAGCAAGTACTGCGGCCACAATAATTCTTAGGCTCCTGTCAACGATTCCCATGTTTTTCTTCATCTGTTTTTTCTAAAATTTCTAATTAATCGTTATTAGGCCTGGTACATTGTTTATAACATAATGCCAGGTCTTTCATCTGTCCCTGTTTCTAAAACAATTGGAGACTCAAAATAGTTGAGTGCCAACCTGTTTTGTGCAAAAGGTAGCACCGTTTTGGTGGGGTTGATGTTCGTTTTAGTATGGATGGTGAGACGGTTGCTATTGATTCAATTCAACCGTCTCACCAATTTTATATTCTTTCAATCAGAGCTGACTTTTATTGTTCAAAATTCAACGACCAGTCGGGCTGGAACCATCCGGTTACCACTTCCATTTTGCGGAGGTGTGGTTGAATATTTCCCCATAACTCGGTTAGTTTCTCCGAATGATTTTCCTGAAGCGATGCTTCCAGTGTGCGCATTGACAAAGGACTCTCAGAGCGATCCATAACTACCCAGCAAGGAGAGTCGTAGCCAATCATAACGCTATATAAATCCCAACTCCATTCTTCATCAATGTTCTCGCTAAATTCGATGTATTTTTTCACAGCATCTGCCATTTCCTTTTCATGGCCGGCTTTTAAATAGAAAAAGGTCCATTCGCAATACCTGTTGTCTATGGTTTGCATACCGGCACCATTGGGGTGATACGACAAGTCTTTTTCCCAGTGGATAATGGTTTGGCGCATGGTAGAAAGATCACGGAATTTAGCTTCGGCATCAAAACCCTCTTCTTTCATTTTGTTGGATAATTCGCCCATTTTGGCAAACATTGGGTCCAGAGATGCAAAATTCTCGAAGGGCACTACCCAGTAAAACGAACTTACATCGGTTGAGTAGGCAAAAACCGGCAAATCGAAATTTATTTTTTTCCAGAGGTCAATACCCTCCTGCTGTACTTCTCTGAACTCCGCTAAATCGGCAGGTTGTACAAACTCTTCAATGACTAAAAAGTTCTCAGGCATGGCAGGTGTTTCCTGTGCCTGGAGTGAAACAATTCCCATAAAAAGGAATAGACAAACAATAATTCCTGTTGTTTTCATTTGGTTAATTTTTTTGATTTACTCTTGTCTTTACGAAATCCGATAGAATTGGTTATCAAAGTGTTATTTGCGGTAAAGTTCAACTCCTTTAAAATGCCCAACAGCAATTCATTAATCCTTAATCTATTATCGTTAGTCCTTTATTTATAGTTGTTTATCGAAATGATTTCGCAAAATGGATGATACTTGTAATTTTTGTACCGGATATTGGGAAACCTGATTTGCAGGAATCCCGTTTAAGCCAAAATGAATTAGACAAACTAAAAACTACCACTGCCATGTCATCAACATCACGCCTGTATTACATCGACAACCTCCGTATTTTTCTTATCTGTTTGGTTGTATTGCTACATTTTAACATCACCTACGGAGCGCCTGGCGACTGGTATTACAACGAATCGGAAGCCGGAATGCCGGAAATGATCATTCAGGCCATGTTTAACATTACCAACCAGGCCTTTTTTATGGGCATGTTCTTTTTTATATCGGCCTATTTTACCGCCGCTTCCATAAAACGAAAAACAACGGGCCGGTTTTTAAAAGACCGCCTGGTTCGTTTGGGAATCCCATTGCTCGTCTTTTATTTCTTTTTGAATCCACTAACCAATTTCATTCACTACTATTTTATCAAACACGAAGCGGTAACATTTCTGGGTTTCCTTGGCAATCAGCGTGCACGGGGTTTCGGTCCGCTGTGGTTTGTTGAAACACTACTGATCTTTACCCTGATTTACCTGCCAATAAGTAGGCTGAAATGGAACATCAAAATGAATTTTCCGGGTACCGGGAAGTTGGTGTTAGGAGCATTTATTGTTGGGTTAAGCCAGTATATTATCCGGCTTTGGTTGCCGGTAGGATGGAGCCTGCCGCATACCGGATTACAGTTTCCGTTTTTTGTGCAGTACATCGTAATGCTTGTATTTGGCGTTATCGCCTATAACAACAACTGGCTCGAAGCCATTAGTGTTAAAAGTGCAAAACGTTGGTTTATTTTTGCCCAGCTTATGATCTGGATCGCTCTGCCTGTAGTGCTTTATTTTGGTGGAAAAGAAAGAGGAATAGAAGCTTTTGTGGGAGGTGCAACCTGGCAAAGTTTTGTCTGGGCAATATGGGAGCAACTGGTTTGTGTGGCTATGATCATCGGGCTGTTTGGCCTGGCAAAAAGATATTTCAATAAACAAGGTGTTTTGGCGCAGCAATTATCCGGTAGTGCTTACGGGGTTTTTATTTTTCATGCACCAATAATTGTAGCATTAAGCGCCCTTTTTGTGGGCTGGCAAAACATCAATCAGCTGCTAAAATTAATTGTGTTGGCACCCGTAGCATTAACGGTTTGTTTTGCACTGGCCTGGCTGATCCGTTTGGTGCCGGGGGTTAAGAAGGTTGTTTAAATTGCTTTAATCACCACCTCCCCACCGATTCCACTACGTTCCATCAGCGGTACTCCTCCTTCAAGGAGGAGAAACGTTCGTGTGTCAATTCAAATTTTGGACTTGAACCAAGCCTATAGCACGAAAATTTAGCTACCCTGATTTTCAATTCCCCTCCTCTCAGGAGGGGGGTACCGCGTTTACAGCGGTGGGGCGGTGTAAACATCACAACATATTAAACACCTCCGTCATCACGATTTCATTGGACTCCATTGTGAGTACTCCTTCTCAAAGGAGGAGAAACGCACGCATGCCAGTTCAATTTGTGATAATACTTAACACCCCATTAACCTCAACCCCATTTTCTTCCACTACTTTTTTGCTATTTTTGAAAAAAACCATTTTATAATCTCATCATGAAGAATCGACTATTTCTAGCCGTATTTACATTTATTTTAGTAAGCTGTTCGCAGCAAAAAGGAAACAACTGGCCACAATACCTTGGCCCCGACAGAAATGCCACAATCACCGATGCAGGAATAATGCGCGAGTGGCCCGAAACCGGCCCTGATAAAGCCTGGGAATTCCCGTTAGGACCAGGCTTTGGTGGAGCTGCAGTATATAACAACGAGGTGTTTGTCCTCGACCGCATTAAAGGTGAAAGCGATGTGTTACGCTGCATCGACCTGGAAACCGGAGCCGAAAAATGGAACTACAGTTACGAAGCTGAAGGTGAACTGCCTTACCCGGGTTCACGCGCGGTGCCGGTGGTTGACGATAACTATGTGTGGTGTGTTGGTCCGCACGGGCACTTTCATTGTATCGATAAAAAAACACAGCAAGCCGTTTGGTCGCATAACCTGCTGGCCGACTACGGTGGCGAACTCGACAACTGGGGATTTTCAGCATCACCAATCGTGACCGGCGATTTGGTAATTGTAGCTCCGCAAGGCGAAAAAGCCGGGGTAGTAGCCTACAATAAACTCAGTGGCGAGGTTGTTTGGGAAAGCCGCAGACTGACAGGTTACCGTTTTCATGTGTCGCCCATATTGGGCAACTATGGCGGTGTGGAGCAGGTGATCATGACCAGCTCGTGTGTAAAAGGCGATGGATTTTCCACCGATGAGGTAGTGTCCTTTGAAGTAAAAACGGGTAAAGAACTGTGGAGTTACAAAGGCTTCGATTCGTTTGCGTGTATTGCGCCTCCGGTAGCAGTTGTTAATACCCATTTGCTGCTCACCTCGTGCGCCTACAAAGACGTATACGAACCGGTTACCATTCTCTTGGAAGTGAACAAGGAAGGCGAATCATACAATCTCAACGAACTGTTCCGTACCGAAGAAGCCGGATGTAAAATGCATCCTCCGGTGGTGATCGGCGAGCATATTTACCTGAATAACAACCATCGTGTAAACGAAATGTCGTGTTTAAACTGGCAGGGCGAAAGCTGCTGGCCCGAGAAATCTGCACCGGGTTTTGAGCTGGGAGCCATTATCATGATCGACGGAATGATCATTAACCAAAACGGTAAAAACGGCGATCTGCACCTCATCGAGCCCACCCCCGAAAGCTACAAAGAAGTAGGCAAAGCTTCGTTTTTTACCATGAAAGGTTCACAAGCCTGGTCACCAATGGCCTACGCCAACGGCAAACTCCTCGCCCGCGACAACGAGAAATTGGTTTGTGTGGAGCTGAAAGAAAGTTAGGTTCATAACCACAAAAATAAAATCCAGAGGATTTAAACGTTTCTAGAAAATATTCCGGGATATAAAGGTGCGACACCACACAGTGTCGCACCTTTATTCTTTTTACCCATCGTTTGTAACGAAACACCACCTCCCCACTGATTCCGTTGCACTACATCAGCGGTATTCCTCCTGTTAGGAGGAGAAACTATTTGTATTTCAATTCAATTTCTGTGATACCCAATAAGCCATTAGCACGAACGTTTCCCCTCCACAAAATCAGATATTCCGCTTTGTTTCCCCCATTTGGGGGAAATGTCAGGGTAAGGCTCGCGCGCTGGCCGACAAAGGGGGTCCAGGAGGGGGGTACCGCGTTTACGGCGGTGGGGTGGTGACGAAATACAGTAGGATCAATATGGTTTTTGCTGACGGGGTGGTTAGATTGCTTCTCCCGATTCGTTTTACTCATCGGGATCGCAATTGTAAGGTAGTGAAACGACCAAAGTAATCTCTTCCACCTTCCCAATTTTTCCTTACCTTAGTAAGGATAACAGAAGGTTTATGGGCACTTGTGTAGCCGATCGTCCGTAACTGAAATCCCTGCAAAATGGTAGTATTCATCTTAATCACTTTTTTACAAATGAACACCTTAGTATTGTACGATTTTACAAAAACTGCCACGCTTGATGGTTGGTATACCGTTAACGATGATGTAATGGGTGGGCGTTCTACCTGCTCGTTTAAGCTCAACGAACAAGGCAACGCTGTTTTTCAGGGACAGGTATCGCTCGAAAACAACGGAGGATTTTCATCGGTACACTACCGCTTTCCTCCGCTTGAAACCACTGGCTTTACATTCCTTTCGCTGCGGGTGAAGGGCGATGGAAAACGTTACCAGGTGCGCATTAAAAACCGGGCTGACGACTACTACTCATACATTGCCTATTTTTCCACCAATGGCGACTGGCAGGATATCAAAGTTCCCTTAAGCGACATGTACCCTTCATTCCGCGGGCGTACCCTCGATATGCCCAATTTTGCGGGAGGGGAAATTGAAGAATTTGCCTTGCTCATTGGTAATAAAAAAGAAGAGGCCTTTCGTATCGAAATCGACAAAATTCAGTTACTGGAGGAATAAGAGCAGCTGACAATCGGAATACATTATACCCCTCTTTTGCAACGAGGGGTAAGTTAGATTGCTTCTCCCGATGCCAGAAAACTGGATCGGTATCGCAATGACTACGGTGTTGGGATATTTGGGCAGCGGACAGGAGAGAATCGTGCCGGGATGAATGTGTTTGATGTCCGCTGCTATTCTAAATATTCACATCCTGTCATTGCGAGGGATCCGTCAGCCGACGGAGACCGAAGCAATCTGGACTCTATTCTATCCTTGCTACCGCGCGCCCGAAGTTTCGGGGCTTCGCGTGGTTAAGTGCAACAATATTCTTGCTATCTTTAAGCATCATGCATCCGATCAACCAAATAAAAGCTTTGTTTCACCCCGAGCGTTACCACGGCTGGGGGCGCAGCAAACGGTATTTCGAAGGCTGGTACTATAAATTTGTGTCGGCCGGAGGGAAGGAGGCTTTTGCCTTTATCCCCGGTATTGCCATGGACGAGCAGGGCAATCAACATGCTTTTATACAGGTGCTCGACGGAAAGGTGCAAACAGCAGAATACATTCAGTTCCCTGCCGAAGCTTTTACCGCCACATCCGGTTCTTTCACTGTTGGTGTCGACAGAAGTAAATTTACCAGGCACAGCATGCAACTGACTCTTAACGATTATTCCGGAACACTGCAGTTTAAAAATACGGTTCCCTGGCCCAGTAAGTGGAACTCGCCGGGTATTATGGGGCCCTATACTTTTGTGCCCTTTATGGAGTGCTACCACGGCATCGTCAGCATGGATCACGAGTTGGAGGGCACCTTAACTATTCACGGGCGACCGGTCGATTTTAGCGGCGGACGTGGTTATATCGAAAAAGACTGGGGCCATTCCTTTCCATCGGCCTATTTCTGGATGCAGTCGAACCACTTTTCCCGGCCGGGAATTTCCTTTAAAGCATCAGTGGCCAAAATTCCGTGGTTACGGAGTTCCTTTGTGGGCTTTATTGCCGGTTTGTATGTCAACGGGAAGCTGTTTCAGTTTACCACCTATAACGGCACAAAACTGTTGCGCTCGCTGGCCGACAAACAGCAGGTAGAATTGCTGATGGAAAACAAAAAATACCGCCTCGAAGTAGTGGCACACCGCCATTTGGCTACCGAGCTGGCATCACCCATAGCCGGTTTTATGGATGGTCGCATCAGCGAAAGTATGACCTCTGAACTCGACATTACCCTGAGAGACAAAAAAAGCGAAAAAGTCCTCTTCCACGATACCGGCCGAAATGCCGCTCTTGAAGTGGCCGGCGAGATTAGTGAGATTTTGGTGAAGGAATTTGTTTTTAGGTAAGCAATGTCTTTAAACGGTTGGATTGCTTCTCCCGATTCATTTTACTCATCGGGATCGCAATGACGCGTACTATCTTGTAGGAGGGGCAGCGGACAAGAAAGAATCATGGACGGAATTAGAGTTCATTGTCCGCTGCCGATTCAATAATAAATTCGTGTCATTACGAGGGAGGGACGACCGAAGTAATCTCTTTTCATTTCGTAATTAGTAATAAGTTTTAGATTGCTTCACCTCTTACGTCGGCTCGCAATGACAAATGCGTTAGAATATTGGGCAGCGGACAGGAGAGGATCATGCCGGGATAAACAAGTTCATTGTCCGCTGCCTTCTCAAACATCAAATTTGTCATTACGAGGGAGGAACGACCGAAGTAATCTCTCTTCTACCCTTGTTACGAACGATGTGCAGAGAGGAACTTGTGACCAAAGCAATCTATTCATATCTTTACCTGAAATTCCCAAATCATGAAAAAAGAAGCTTACGTTTATATCTTAACAAATACAACCAAATCAGTGCTTTATGTAGGTGTTACCAGCGATCTTACACAGCGAATTCAACAACACAGAAGCGGATTTTTCAAAAACTCATTTACCTCGAAATACCGGATTAACAAATTGGTTTATTACGAGTTGTTTCAGGATATAACCGATGCTATTACTCGTGAGAAACAAATAAAAGCCGGTTCCCGGCAGAAAAAGATTGACCTCATAAATAGCCGAAATCCTGAGTGGAAAGATTTAATGCTTAAGAATTAGATTGCTTCGCTACGCTCGCAATGACTGCGTAATTGGAGTGTACTGGGCAGCGGACAAGAGTGAGTCGTGCCCGGATTAACTTTTTCTTTGTCCGCTGCCAACTTTATATTCAAGTTTTGTCATTACGAGGGAGGAACGACCGAAGTAATCTCTTTTCATTTGGTAATTAGTAATAAGTTTTAGATTGCTTCACCTCCTACGTCGGCTCGCAATGACGAATGCGTTGGGATATTGGGCAGCGGACAGGAGACAATCGTGTCCGGATGAATGAGTTCATTGTCCGCTGCCATTCTTAAAATAAATATTTTGTCATTGCGAGAGATCCGTCAGCCGACGGAGACCGAAGCAATCTCATCCCTCAAAATTTACTACATTTAAAAGCTGTTTAATCAAAAAGTAAAATCATCATAAATCCGTTCCTATGACAAACCAAAAATCCACCCTGTTAGTATTGTTTATTCTTTTTTGTTTTCCGGCTTTTGCACAAAACCCGTATTTCCCAAAAACGCTCGACATGCAACAACGTGCCGAAGTGGTAGATGTTTGGCTCGAAGAACGGGTAGAAACCGTATTGCCCGAAGTAATGCGCCGGGCCGGTGTGGATATGTGGCTGGTGATGGCCCGCGAATACAACGAAGATCCGGTGATAAAAACTCTGTTGCCGGCCACCTGGCAATCGGCCCGACGAACCACCATGTTAATCGCTTACGATCCGGGCGACGGAAAGCCACTCGAAACCTTTGGTGTGTCACGCTACGACACCGGCAATACTTTTAAAACCATTTGGAATAAAGAGGAGCAGCCCGATCAGTGGAAAGCGTTGTCAGAGATCATTGCCGCCAAAGATCCGGCGAAAATAGGTATCAACAAATCGGAGACTTTTGCGCTGGCCGACGGACTGTCATCCACACTTTACGACCAGCTGATGGAGGTGCTGCCCGACAACTACCGCTCGCGGGTGGTAAGTGCCGAAAACGTGGCTATCGGGTGGCTCGAAACGCGCACCCCCTCCGAAATGATCGTTTACCCGAATATTGTACGTATGGCGCACCAGATCATTGCTGAAGGATTTTCCGAAAAAGTAATTCAGCCGGGCGTAAGCACTACCAACGATGTGGTGTGGTGGTACCGCAACCGCATTCGCGAACTGGGATTTACCACCTGGTTTCATCCATCGGTGGAAATTCAACGTGCCGACACCAAAAAGTTCGATCATTTGCAGGCCTTCTCCGAAAATCCCGACGAGCAGGTTATTCTGCCGGGCGACCTCTTACATGTCGATTTTGGCATTACCTACCTGCGCCTGAATACCGACACGCAGCAACATGCCTATGTGCTTCAGCCGGGCGAAACTACGGCACCCCCTTATCTGAAGGCCGCCTTAAAAACCGCCAACCGCGTGCAGGATATTTTTACCTCCAACTTTAAAGCCGGTTTATCGGGTAACGACATACTAAAAGCCGCGCTCGCACAATGTAAGGCCGAGGGTTTAAAAGCAAGTATTTATACCCATCCTCTCGGCTTTCACGGGCATGCTGCCGGGCCAACCATCGGGTTGTGGGACCAGCAGGACGGCGTTCCCGGGGCCGGCGACTACCCGCTTTATGCCAATACCGCCTATGCCATTGAGCTAAACGCTGCGGTAACAATCAGCGAGTGGAACAAGGAGATACGCATTATGCTCGAAGAAGATGCCTTTTTCGATGGCGATACCGTGCGTTATATCGATGGACGCCAAACCGAACTCATGACTATCCCACGTTCGCTGTCTACTATTGAGTAAGTAAGTGAATGCAGTAACGAATAGATTGCTTCGCTCCGTTTGCAATGACCGTCGTATTGTGACGTATTGGGCAGCGGACAGGAGAGGATCGTGTCCGGATGAATGAGTTCATTGTCCGCTGCTGTTTTTTTTATGTATGTTCGTCATTACGAGGGAGGGACGACCGAAGTAATCTCTTTTCATTTGGTAAATAGTAATAAGTTTTAGATTGCTTCACCTTCTACGTCGGCTCGCAATGACAAATGCGTTGAAATATTGGGCAGCGGACAGGAGACATCCATGCCCGGATGAGGATAATTGTTGTCCGCTGCCCTTTACAATGCTAATGATTGTCATTGCGAGGGAGTAAAGCGACCGAAGCAATCTCTTTTCCACCCATTGTTACAAACGAGGAGCTGAGGATTTGTGACCGAAGCAATCAATTCATAACTTTACATGAAATTCCCAAGACATGAAAAAGGAATCTTACGTTTATATCTTATCAAATGCAGGTAATTCAGTGCTTTATGTGGGGATAACCAGCGATCTAACACAGCGAATGCAGCAACATAAAAGCGGTTTTTTCAAGAACTCTTTTACCTCGAAATACCGGATAAACAAATTGGTTTATTACGAATTATTTCAGGACATAACTGATGCTATTGCTCGCGAGAAACAAATAAAAGCCGGTTCTCGCCAGAAGAAGATTGACCTAATAAATAGCCGCAATCCTGAATGGAAAGATTTAATGCTTAAGAATTAGATTGCTTCGCTACGCTCGCAATGACCATCGTATTGCGACGTATTGGGCAGCGGACAGGCGACAATCGTGTCGGGATGAATGAGTTCATTGTCCGCTGCTTTCTTTTTATTCAAGATTTGTCATTACGAGGGAGGGACGACCGAAGTAATCTCTCGTTAATCCGTATTAAGTTTTAGATTGCTTCACCTCCTACGTCGGCTCGCAATGACAAATGCGTTAGAATATTGGGCAGCGGACAGGCGACAATTGTGCCAGAATGAATTAAGTCATTGTCCGCTGCCAGTTTAATATTCAAGTTTTGTTATTGCGAGGGAGGAACGACCGAAGTAATCCCTTCAATACCAATGACCAATGACTACCAACCAATGACTGCGGTTACAACTCCTCACCAACCGAAACCGTTTTAAAGGCCTGGCAGCCTTCGGCCCTCAGTTTTTCAATCGAGCTGTTAAACGAAGCGGTCAGTGCATTTCCCCGTCTCCCGCGGCAAAACGGACAGGCATGAAAATCGCCGTTGGCATCGATGTAAAGGTAGCGGTTCCCGGCCCCCATGCACCCCAGTTTTCGCTGATGATAGCCATAGAACACCACAATGGGGTAATCGTTAAACTGCGGTTCGGTGTTCATCCGGATGACAAAATCACTGATCATATCGATCCTGTCTTTTCCCAAATGAACAGGCTTGTCAGCAAAACGCCCCACCTGCCGGGCTTCGAGGATACGGATAAAATGTGCACCCACGTTTTTGGCCAGCTTAATGTATTTTTCAAGATTTTCTTTGCTCGTAAATTCGCGGGTGGCACACATCGAAAGACTCACCAGTATCCCGGCTTTACGGCAGTTTTCAACGGCTTTTAATACCCACTCAAAACTATGGGGATTATTTCTGAACCGGTTGTGTTCGTCTTCATCCCAGTGATCGAGACTGATGTTTGCCCCTACCAATCCCGCTTTTTTTAGCGCCCTGGCTTTTTCTTCCGTCAAGCCAAAACCCGAAGTCAGCAACCAGAAATCAATGCGCGAGGCAGCTTCCTCCAGAATCGATATCATATCGTTGAAGCGGGTAAGCGGCTCGCCACCGCTCAGCTGCACATGCCGTATGCCCTGCTCTTCAATCTTTTGCAAAATCTCTTTTAGCTGATCGAGCGAAAGGTGGTCTTTGCTGTCGATATTGTCCCAGTCGTAACAATGCGAACATTGCAGTTGGCAGCGGTTGGTAATTCCCCAGATAATGGTTTGCTGTGGAATTATTGCCGGATTCCCGCTTCCGGCCCCACTTTTATTTCGGTAGAACTCCTGCTGCATTACCTTTTTCAGGTTGGCCGACGGAAGTCCGGGGAAATCGGTTACCCAGTAGTAGAGCCGGCCCGATTTTACCAGCTTGCGTATCCGCTGATCGCCATGCACCGAACTTCGGAGTTTTTTTAGCCGCTTTACTTCCTTCACCGCTGTCAGTGGATTGCGGTTGACTTTCAGTATTTGCCAGAAGATAAAAACACGCAGCCGCCGCACCAGGAACCATACTTTCCGGCCATTAATAAGTTCCGGTATTCTTTCTTGCTTTTCTTTCACTTGGTCGGTTTTTATTGTTTAGGAACCAGGTTCTTGTTCTGAAGCTCCACCATTTGCTGCATGTATTCATTCACAAAAAGGTTGAAACGCCCGGGCTCTCTGAATGTTTGTAAGTATTCGATATCCGGAGTGCCCTCGGTATCGCGCAGGATATGGTACCAGCCTTTGCTGTGCAGAAAAACGGAACGCGATTCTTCCAAATTTGCGGGAAGATCGAAACTTAGCTTCGCATAGTTGCCCACTTTGGGCTGATCGTAATAGCGGCCATCGTCGGCCAGTATTTTCTTTTTAATGTCTTTCCCCGACTGATCGACAGCCGATGTTGCCGATACAACGGTGTAGTCCAGCTCGCGGTCGGCAGAATAATCGATTCCCACATAATCGATGTCCCAGAAAAAGTTTCCCGCTTCGAGTTTAATTTTTACCGGGTTGCTTTCTGTTCCGGTTAACGGAAACGAAAGAATGTCTTCCTTAAATGCCATCGGGCCGATCACGTTGTAATAATCCACCGTCTCCCATTCGCCGTTTCGCTCTACCGATAAGCTTAACGGAATGTTCTGGTCGGCCGTCCATTGCCGCAGCTGCTCTTCAGGAGCTTTCTGCTGCTTCCTGCTCCATCGTTTGTACAGGTCGCCAAACTGATCGTAAAACTGGTTGATCATATAATCGAGCACAAACGAGTTCTTCGCCCTTATCATTACTTTCGCAGTGGTGGCATTCTCCGGTTTCGGAAATTCCAGTATCATTCCATCGGTGAGCGGTAATTCCTCATTGCCAATGCGGCCGGTAAAAAACAAGCTGTCGGTTTCGGCAATCAGGGCAGAGAGATCAGTTCCATCGAAACCGGTGGCCGACACGGGCGATAAAAGCTGCTCAGCCGTATGATATTTCCCGTATTTATCCACCCAGATATTCAGATCGGAGGAATGATCAAAAACCCATAGCTCCATAAGATTGGTATGCTGAATTTCTTTTACCTCGTTGGCAATTTTTAACTGATAGGTGTTGTTCTGATTCCTGTAAACCGGCAGTTTTAAAAAGTCGTGCCTTTCGAGTTGCGGCTGAATGCTCCCGCTGTAGATTTCTCCGGCCAGCGTATACTGTTCGCCATCCCAGGTATAAATAAACGGACACGACGATTTTACGAGCGCAACAATAACCGCCAGCAAAAGAAATGCTCCGGCTGTGGCACCCAGGGTTCCAAGTACCCACGATCCGGTTGTGGCAGCCTTGTCTTTTTCGTACACCTCAATTTTCTCAATCCGGTCTAAAGGAACGGCTACTTTTAGGGTGCCTTCATAGCGGTTTACATCGGTGGTATAAATATGCACTTCGTTTAATACGGCACTTTCGTTAGGCGTTTTTGTGCGGTAGCGGTTGGCTTTGTCGGGTTTTACCGGGTTTTGAACAGTAAGAACATACTCCTCGTAGGTAGCTGCTTTAAGTGTGTCTGTCTTTAGGTCGATGGCGCCGAGTACCCAGGCATCATCGCCGTAATGAAGCACAATGGTTTTTTGCTGACTGGTATAAGTGTCGATATTCTCGACCACCGAACCACTGGCTTTTTTAACCTTGAAATAGTTCATGCAGCCCGAAAACAGGTTCAGCATACACACGATCAATAGCCAGGAAATAAGCTTCATCCCGGTCGACCAGCGGCGAAATTTTAGCTGATCGCTGCCGGTTTGCTTCCGTACTTTTGGGTAAATCTGATCTTTCATAATTGTGATATTAGAAATTGATGGCGAATTCGGTTTTAAAAATTACATCGGCCGGGGGATGATTATAAAGCGGAACATCGAGTTCAAATGTAATGTACAGTCGGTCGTGGATCTTGGCCGTTACCGACCCGTTCAGAACGACGGTGCCTGTGGTCCGTTTTTCGGAGGAAGGAGTATAATCGGTATAGTAATAGTCGGTATACGGATCATATACTTCGGTATACTCGTTTACCACGTACTCGTACTGCCCGAAATTATAGGCCGCTCCCACACCGAGCCGGTAAAGATCAGACTCCAGGAAATAGTAATTCAACCCGGAGTTTATAGTATAATCCACGGTTTCGTAATAATTGCCGTACGCATTACTGTCCGACCGCCGGAATAAAAAGTTATTCTTAAACCCCAGGTGTTTACCAATACGGCGCTCGTATAAAATTTCAATGTCTCCGTAAAACACCGGCCACAGATTTATCCCGATCAGGTTCTTTCTCATTTTTACGCGCGGAGTTTCGGTTTCGGGGAGCATAATATTCGAAAAGAAACGCTCCATGCTGCCGTCTTCGTATCGAACACTATCCATTTCACTTCGCCTGATGTTAAGGAAAGGTGCGTCGGGATCGTCGGATAATTTATACGACCGGGTTTGCCCCGCCTTTGTTAAGCGGTAAGCTTTTAGGGTGGTTCCGTCGGTTTTGTAGATCACCGACTGGGCAAAAATTTTCTGACTGGGAAAGGAAATGCTTAGCAACAGCACCAGGAAAAGCGGAAAGGCGGGTTTTGCAATGTAACTCTTGTAATTTACCGGCATGTTACTATGTGGTTAGTTTACAATTCAGTTATCTCTATTAAATTTAGTGCATTTTGCCCGGTTTTAAAAACAAACGACTGATTTTCAGTGCCCGCTATACTTCTTTTAGAAAATAAACGGCCCACCGCATTTGCTGAAAATCCCAACCGGCAACTTTGTCTTTCTACTTTTGCCTTTTTACTTTAGAGTCATGGCCGACGTACACAACAAAACAACCCGCTCGTATAATATGAGCCGCATTAAGGGCAAGAACACTAAGCCTGAAATGAAAATCAGCGGAGCTAAATGTTGGTGCGGAAGTTTTTTCCCATGTTACTTATAGTCCGTTGACAAAGATTATTTGGCTGGATATTTTTACAATATGAAAATATATGTGTCGATAGAATTAATGAGTGATGTGGATGATTCAATGGAACTTCCAGAGTTTTATCCTAACCAAGCAATGACTCCATGGAATGATATTGAGGTACATCCAATTATAGAAATTGAAAAGGGAGTGTGTGAGGTAATCCAAGAAGGAATGGAATCTTTTTGGAGTGTTTATTTACATCAGTTGGGTGGAGGTGTAAAATGTATCGCAGATGTAAGAAGTAAAATTGAGGCAGAAATGTTGGCCGAACTTATTCATAATTGTTCAAATACAAGGATTCATTCTTCGGGAAATAATTCTTGATTTAAACATAATCTATTAAATTTGAAAGTATAATTCCGAAAATATAATATGACTAATCTTGGCCTCTACGAACAACTCATAAATAAGCTGATTGATTCCAAATTGAATGAGCTTGATAAAAATGAATTTCACATTAAACAGACAAAAGTTGATAAGAGTGAAGCATCCAAAGTTTTATCACAATATTTAATTGAAAGAATACAATTTGCTTTGAGTTTAATTTCTGGCGATGATAGTATTGAGAAGCAAATTGAAATTTCAAATAAGATTATCAGGCTTTTAAGTACAGAGCTTAATAATGAAGAATTTGATAATGATTTGATTTTAACAGAAGCAAAAATTCTTACGGCAATTTTCTCAAAAATAGATCCGCGTTTCTCGAACTTTGATAAATATCTAAAAGAAATTACACCTTACACTAGGCTTTCTCAAAGCGAATTATTTACTGGAAATAATGCAGGTGTTTCTCTTGAAAGTGAAATTAAGAAGGAAATACTTTCTTCTGATAAAGTAAGTTTCCTTGTTTCGTTTATAAAGTGGACAGGGATAAGGATATTTGAAAAAGAACTCATTGAATTTACTGAAAGAGGCGGAGAATTAAAGATAATTACAACCTCGTACATGGGAGCTACCGACCTAAAGGCAGTTGAATTTTTATCGGGATTAAAAAATACAGAAATAAAGGTTTCGTATAACACGGATAATGAGCGTTTGCATGCAAAAGCATATTTGTTTTATCGAAATACAGGATTTCACACAGGTTACATTGGTTCTTCTAATATATCGCGTTCTGCTTTAACAAACGGGTTAGAATGGAACATGAAAGTTACCACAAAAGAAGTAGGTCATATCATTGATAAATTCCAAAAGACATTTGATACTTACTGGCAAGACAAAGAGTTTGAATCTTTTGATAAATCTCGGCATAAAGAGAAGTTAAGAGTTGCTTTGAGAAGAGAAAGAACAGGAACGAATAATAACCTTACCGCCTATTTTGATATAAAGCCATTCCCGTATCAAGAAGAAATTTTAGAAAAGCTTGAAGCTGAAAGATTGGTGCATAATCGTTTTAAAAACCTAGTGGTGGCAGCAACCGGAACTGGTAAGACAGTTATTTCGGCTTTTGACTACAAGAAATTTAAGCAACAGAATTCTAATTCAAAATTATTATTTGTAGCTCACCGGAAAGAGATACTTCAACAAGCACAAGCAACATTTCAAGGTGTTCTAAGAGATAATAATTTTGGGGAATTATGGGTTGATGGCCTTGAACCAGAAAAATATGATTTTCTATTTGCTTCGGTGCAAACATTGAACAATAGAATTGACTCCCTTCAACTTTCATCGAATTATTACGATTATATAATAATTGATGAAGTTCATCATATCGCTGCATCCAGCTATCGTTCTATTCTTAAACACTTCAATCCTAAAATTCTTTTAGGATTAACAGCAACTCCAGAAAGAATGGACAATGAAGATATCTTGAAAGATTTTTCAGATGTTATTGCTGCGGAAATTAGATTACCACAAGCTTTAAATCGTAAATTACTTTGCCCGTTTCAGTATTTTGGAATAACTGATAGTATTGATTTGTCAGATGTTACGTGGCAAAATGGGAGGTATTTGCCAAGTGAATTAACAAAGCTGTATACTCAAAATGATAAACGAGTTGGAGAAATACTTTCAAATCTTGAAAAATACATAACCGATATAAATGATGTAAGAGCTCTTGGTTTCTGCGTAACACAGGCACATGCACAGTATATGGCCGAAAAATTTACTTTAGCCGGTCTGAAAGCCGATTATTTAGTTAGTTCAAGAAATGCGGATCGGGAAGAATTAAGAAAAAAATTACTGGAAAAGAAAATCAATTACTTATTTGTAGTAGATATTTTTAATGAAGGTGTAGATATCCCTGAAATTGATACTGTGTTATTTTTACGACCGACAGAAAGCTTAACTGTTTTTCTTCAGCAGTTAGGAAGAGGTTTACGCTTGGCAGATAATAAAGATTGTTTAACTGTTCTTGATTTTGTTGGAAACTCAAGACCAGAATATGATTATGAAGGAAAATTCAGAGCTTTGGTAGGGAAAACTAATACTTCCATAAAAAAAGAAATTGGAGACGATTTTCCTCATTTACCACTTGGCTGCTCTATCGTTTTGGAAAAACAAGCGAAAGACTTTATTCTCCAAAATATTATTAATGCGACTTCAATTAATAGAAATAAGCTACTTGCAAAAATCCGTAATTATAAGCATCAAACGTCTTTGCCATTAACGCTTAAGAATTTTACAAACTTGTACCATATTCCTTTACAATTAATCTACAAGAGAGACAATTGGAAAAGGTTATGCGCAGAAGCAGGCCAGATCGAAAATTTTTCTGATGAAAATGAAAAAGAAATTTATAGAGCAATTAACAAAAAATGGCTTTCATGTAACTCAAATTCTTACTTTCAATTTATTTTGAATTTGGCGAAAAAAGGATTCAAAGTTGATTTGAATGCTCTTAATGAAGAACAAAGATTGATGTGTTTAATGCTGCATTATGATGTTTGGCAAACTGCTGGTGGTTTTTCCTCGTTAGAGAAAAGCATCAGAACAATTGGAAAGAATGAGGTGTTAGTCGAAGAAATTATTGAGATTCTAGAATTATTAATTGACAAAATTGATTTCTTAGAAAGTGATATCAAACTTCCATATTCGCAACCATTAAAACTTCATAGCCGATATACCCGTGAACAGATTCTGACAGCATTCGGACATAGTACATTTGAAAAAAAATCAACTAATCGCGAGGGAAATGCCGATAACAAGAAATTGAATACTGACGTTTTATTCATTGACTTAATTAAGTCAGAAAAAGACTTTTCTCCATCGACATTATATGAAGATTATGCCATTAGTGAAACACTTTTTCATTGGCAGACTCAAAATGCTTCAAGACCAGATAGGGGAAAAGGATTAGGCTATATTCGTCACCTCGAAACTGGGAAAATAATTTTATTGTTTGTCAGGGAAAGAAAGAACGATGAATTTGGAAATACAATGGGATATGTATTCTTAGGTGAAGGAAAAATAACTGAGTATTCAGGGTCAAAACCTATGAACATTAAATGGGCTTTGGACGAACCGATGCCTCCATATTTATGGAAACAGTCGGCAAAAATGGCTGTAGGTTAATTTTCAATAATGAGCAATATTCTCCAACATATCTTCACCCTAAATCAAGGCGTTACCAAATACGGTAAAGCGCCCCATAAGCCAATTCTATTATTGGCGGTGATCGATTCGTTTGAAGCAGGAGAAATTTATGAAAACTGGATTGAAATTACCGATGACTTGGTTCAACACTTTCTAGACAATTGGGATGCATTGGTTAAAACACCTCATGTAGCCACTTTTGCACTACCGTTTTTTCATTTAAAAAACGAAAAAGGTCAATTTTGGAAACTGATTACCTACCCCGGTAGGGAAATTCCAACTACTAAAAGCAAATCGATAAAAAGTTATCGGGCATTGAGCGAGACAGTTTGTGCTGCTACACTTTCTGATGAGTTGTACATTGCCTTGTCAGATCCGATAAAACGTGAAGAAATAAAGGCTGCTATTCTCGAACACTATTTTGGCATTCGTCGAGTAACAGAATACGCAAAACGAGAAGCCTATTCAACGAGAATTAAGCAACAAATACTTTACGATCCCGAACAAAACTACGCACGCAAAGTAAAACAAACCATCGATGAACAGCCCAAAGAGATACGTGATGAGTTTGTAGTAATGCGAAGTTCTGTATTTCGGAAAGCTATTTTGGAGGTGTACGATAATCAATGTGCCGTAACAGGATTAAAGGTTGCCGATGTTAAAAACCGTTCATTGGTTGATGCCTGCCATATTTCACCATTTGCCGAAACTTACAACGATTCAATAAGAAACGGTTTAGCACTTTCTCCCACTTTTCATCGTGCTTTCGATCGGGGCTTGATTGCCATTTCCGATAAGTATAAAATTTTAGTTCATCCCAAACTAAAAGACTTTAATCCCGAATCAGGTATCCGGCAATACGAGAATTCCGAGATTTTGCTTCCTGACGAAAATCGATTTCATCCATCGTTGAAACACTTTCGAGAACATCGTTTAAAATTCGGGTTCTAAGTCAAAAATTTTTTCCATCCCTTTATCCACAAGCCTTTCAGCAACTTCTAAAGTCAGGGGCGAAGAGCAATCCCCTGAGGGCACACGATAATCCCCTGTCTCGGCAAGCCTTGCACCAAGGGGCACGGAACAATCCCCAAGGGGTGCAAAGCATGCCCCCGTTTTCGCAAAGCCATCCCCATGGGGCATGAAACAATCCCCAAGGGGCACAAAGCGCGCCCCTGTTTTCGGGAAACGATCCCCAAGGGGCGCAATACCATCCCCAAGGGGCACGAAGCAAAAAAGTAGGGGCACAGGCTTCGCCCCTGAGGGCACGGACTAAAAAAGCAGGTGAAAATTACTATTTGTAGGGGGAGAAAAGCGGTAAGCCACTTTGGCGAATCAGCAACTTAAAAAGCCACCCTGAAATACAAGATGGCTTCTTAAAAAAGACGGTGTTTAAGCGTCGCCGGATGGTTTCTCCGACTTGCCATTCGACTTGCGCAGTTTCCGGAGCTCCTGAACCAATGGATGGTCTTTGCCCAGAAAACCGGCAATGATCTCTACGGTAGCCGAACCATCGTCGTAAGCCGTTTTTAGCGTTTGCGTAGCTTCACGCGTAGCAATTTTAGCAGCGGCTTTTGCATCGATTTGGCGACCTTCGGCATCGTCGGCAGCAGTTAACTCAGTATCGAGCTGAGTGATTTTTGCTGTCGGATCGAAACCGGCATCAGTAAGAAGCGTGGTATTTTGCTGCAGAATAGTAATCATCTGCGAAACAAAATCGCGCTTTCCCGATTCAGTCATTTTTGCCATATTGCAAAGTGTTTTAATGATAAATTTAAACATCGGGCCATCTGCAAGCTTATCAGGGCGCAGGTGGCCTTTTTCGTATGCACGCCACTTTTCTATAATGGCGTGTACATGCTATCCCTGTAGCATGTGGTCAGTAGGTGTTAAAATGTTACGGTAATTTCAGAGGGCTCTGGGTTAACCGTGTTTTGGTTTTTAACGCTTATAAAATTATGGAAAATGGATTTGGTTATCAATATGTTATGTAGCAGGGCAACCACCACCTCCCTCCCGATTCGATCGGGAGTACTCCTCCTGAGAGGAGGAGAAATGGAGCCAGTGGTTGAGTAGGAAATGGTTAGTTGATATAGCATGAAGTTTCCCCTCCTGCCAGGAGGGGAGGACCGCGTTTACGGCGGTGGGGTGGTGGATAACAGATTGCTTCGCTACGCTCGCAATGACAGGAATTACTGTGCTACAGTGCCGCGGACGGGAGACAATCGTGCCGGTATGAGTAAGCTGGTCGTCCGCGGCCTCATCCACGTTTACGAGTGCGTCATTACGAGGGATCCGTCAGCCGACGGAGACTGAAGTAATCTCTCCTGTCGCTCGACCACCTCACCAGCTGTGCTAA